>OGYH01000363.1_pt1 | contig 48121 bp, 43 predicted proteins | sample 1576511 | NCBI WGS metagenome assembly OGYH01 (sample SAMEA3541522, study PRJEB24748) | human gut metagenome | biome: human gut; feature: human-associated habitat; material: faeces | place: China | collected 2012
TTTAAAAGTGCTGCAAACCCGCATAAACGCTGGATTTACTAAACATTTTTGTTTATTCAAACTCTTCTTTGCCAAGTTGTTATGAGGTGTTTTTCGTTGGTTTTGATGGTAGAAAGCAGGGAGTTTTGTCTGATTTCTACCTGTTGCGTGGATCTTCGAGAGATTATATTGTCATTTTGTTGTCACTCATAAGTTATGCGCCTATAATCCCTCAAGACATGGAGATTGGCTCTTAACTCCTTTTTCTAAGTTCTATCATATACTCACTCAATTTTAATGGCAATTGACTTTGGTTACTTCTAAATCTATTATAATCTATATACTCAACATTTACATCACCATACTTCTCCATCAATTTCACCAAAGTTTCCAATGGAAATAATCCATCTTCGCTATAGCTAACTATAAAATTATTGCAATTCATTTCACTAATAACCTTTTCAAAAGATTGCAATCCCTTTGTTTTTGTACAAAATTTCGAATGCTGATCCCACCAATCTCTCAAACCACTTTTCCCTTGTGCCTCTGGATAATCTCCCCGTGCGATAGTCTCAAGAATATGATAATTTGCCGCATATTGGCGTTTAATATATGGTGGGTCTATATAACACAAATCAGCAGTAATTTCTTGTGCAATGTCTTCTGCAAAGCCTTGTATTACCCTATTATTCTGAATATTCCCTTCGCTAAATCGAACTGGCAATAAAACAAGCGGTTCCAACGCATTTTTCTTCAATTCTGCCAAATAATAACCATATGTACCAGATATGTTAGCAACAGTATTAACAGCCATAATCAATGAATGCTTTAAAACAGCTTCCTCTTGCTCTGACAAGCAATTTGATGCAATCCATTTATTGATTGTTTCTCTAATTGCATCAATTTTGCACGCATTTTCACTTGAAAAATATTTTCGACTGGCTGTTCCATTCGCAGGAGTCCCACCTGGTGAAAACTCTCTAAAAAAATAACCTTCAACAGGTTCTAAATTATTCAAATAGTCTAATACTGCCTGATATTTGCTGACATGATGCGATGGTATATCCACTTCTTCAAATCTAGGTTCTCTGTCCATCATTATCTGAGTAATCAAATGCCATTTTGTATATGTCATCATATCAGATGCAATTACAGAATAACCTCTTTTTCTGTATTCAGCAGACACCAACCCTGTACCAGCCATTAGATCTACTACTACCCCTGTCTTCCCTATCATTCTTTCTGTACTATCCATAATGAATGGTAGCAATTTCGTCTTATTTCCTATATATCTGTACATTTTTCAAATTCTTCCTTGCTAAATTTCATATTATTTATGGCTGATAAATCAGGTAATTTATTAATCTCATCCATAACCATCATAATTTCTTCATCTACCAAACCATAAAGTTCAAATATCTTTTTTTCAAGTTTCAAATCCACATCCCTATCATAGCTAATTAGTAGTCTTTGTGCAAGTTGACATATTTGACTTGATAATCTAGACTTGATATATTTTTTTAATGGCAATGAAAATATAATTTTTTTAGTCAAATATGGATGTGATTTCCACTCATTTTCTCCATATTTTTTCAAATAGTAATAATAAATTATCCTAGAATTCAAGAGTGCTAAGTAATATTCCATAGGTTCATCCACTTCTCTATCTATATATTGGCAAGAATATACGGTTTGACTAATATATGTACTTTCATTATCAAGAAAAGCATTAATTCCCAAACCTGTTTTCCGAATAAGTATTTTGGGCGGCGTATACAACATTTTACCTTTATAATTTATCCCTTGAATACCTAATTTTAAATATCTATGCCCACTCATCATATATCTATGCAAATTTTCTCCCACATAAATTTTCCTCATACCCTCTTTTTTTCTTTCCGATATTACTTTAACAATCTTACTATCTGCAAAATCAATTATTTTGCTACAATTAGTACAAACCTTTTTTTTAGTATTCTCTTGAGATTTTGTATATCCTTGCGCAAAATTACACTCTTTACATATCACTGCATTACCTGATTTTGAAATTTCGACCCCTCTTCCAAAGCTAAATTTTGTATTCCAATTTATCTTATCCTGTTCAAGTTTTGTAATAAGATTTTCTTCCACCTCATACAAATCAATATCAAAGAGACACTCTTCCGTTTCAGAAAATCTACTCTGTTTCACTTCATGAACACTTGTTAGATAACAATCCATTAGATTAATTTCATTATTTAAAAATTTTTTTCTTTCTTTAGTACCAAGTCTAAAACATTTTGTTCGAGTATCATCTGTTGGTAATTCATTTCCTACTATTATAACAGTCGTAGCACGATTTACGTTTGGAAATATTTTTTCCCCTAACCTTGCAATAACAAAAATATGAGTTTTTTCACACAACAATTTTCTTAGTCTTATTGCATCATCAGAAAAAATAGAATCTGGCAAAATAAAAGCAGCTTTTCCACTCATCTTTAATATTTTAAGGCTTTGCTCTATAAAAAGGAAATAGTTATCATATTGTCCATCAGCCAATATAAATCCTTCTCTTGATAAAACTTCTTTTTTATATAATCGTTCACTACTCCATGGCGGATTAGCAATAACACAATCAACTTGTCCAATCTTCTTCAGCCAAAAATCGAGTGTACTATTTTCCCCTGACTGAATCAAAAAATCTCCATAAAAATAATTAATATCTTCTCCATTGTTAATTATATTTACATTGATAATATCTTCATCTATGTCAATCCCTATGTATCTGTTCGTGCCCGTACTTTTTTCTTTCATTGCCAAAAGCAGTGCACTTTCTCCACATGCGGGATCTAAGATAGTCATTTTATCGTCTCGTTCTATTCCATATTCTCCGTATAATAACTCAGCTGTAAATTCAGCCAGTTTGTCAGGAGTATACACAACTCCATATTTTTTCTTATCTACCATTTAAACTAGCCTCCTCAGCAATTTTTTTTATTTTTTTTAAGTATTCAAACTCTACAGAACTATTTTTTAAAGCTCTAACCACTTCAATAATTTCTTTATGTTCCAAAACATATTCTGTTACATCTGCCGGAATACTATTACGCTCTTTAGCTGCTAGATCGAAAAAAAGTTCTCTTTCACCTTCACGAAACTCTAATTTATCAGCCAATGCTAACAAAACCGTTTCCTTTGGTGCCATTCTTGCCCCTTTTTCTATATCTAGTAAATACACATAGGAAATCCCAACTTCTTTTACAAGTTGAGAAGCATTTTGTCTACTACGTATTATATGTAATAATTCACCAAAACTTTTCATATAAAACTCCCAGATATAAATATTTAGCTTATAGCTATGTGTTTATATTAACACGTCTTCTTCATTTCTACAACATAAAACTTTTTTCATTGGCGAACCAATTTCGGTTCGCCATACGTTCTGTTTCGAGTTAAAATGTCATATATAGAACAAAAGAACGGAGGACCTAATGATTCAAAAACTAAAATCAAATAATTTATTAGGAAAACGCATACGTACGCTAAGACTAAATAGCGATTTTCATGTTGCAGAGTTAGCAAGAGAAATGCAACTAAGAGGCTGCGATATTACGCGAGAAACTCTTGTCAAAATCGAAAGTGGCAAGAGACACATAACAATTAAGGAATTGATTACACTCAAAGAATCTTTAAATATAACCTATGAACAAATTTTTGACAACCTACTTAATGAGGAGGAATAATTATGGAATATGTATCTGCAATTTTATATCACAAAATTCAAGATTCAGACTTTACAAATATGTATGGAATAAAAAAACCTTCTGGTGGTGGTGGACAAACATACATCCAAGCTGCCGGATATGATTTTACTGAGCTAGATAAAATGTTTTCCGATTCTGATAGCATAACAGATACACTTGAATTCTGGGATTCTGAAAAGAAATATCCTCGCAAAAGATATAACTTTAACGCCATTGCTATCGGCTCGAATCAATCAGCAGAAATTGAACTAGCACCTAGAACAGGCCGTAAAGACTATAGAATTTCACGTCAAGGATTGAACCATCGGCATCCAGCTTGGAGCACTCATAATGGTTTTCCTGAACCACAGCATAAATCACCGGTTCCTTCAACTGGATCTATTTACGAATATACAAAAAACTACCCTGGAATAATAGACAATCTTTACATTTACATCTTGAAAACCATATCCACAGAAAATAAGGTAAAATACTATGCCTCATTTATCAATGCTAATTCTATGCCTAACGATTGGCCTTCTGGACTCGGATTAGAAAGAATATTCAAAAAACAGTCCAAACAAGGTATTATCTTTTTTGATGGCATTTACATGAGATTTAGCAATAATCCTGCTTGTCCTTTTTCAGCTGGTTGTGTTGCAGACTCCGAAATCAAAAATGTAACACTTCCATCAGACATTGCAACAAATACCGAAGATGCAGTTGAATATGCTCACAATGAAATTTCAATTGAAGTAGATTATTCTTCATTGAATTTTGTTAAAGTTCCGGTTCCTTCAATAGCACGTAAAACAAAAACAAGTTCAACCTATATACGAAAAGATTCAAACCACAGCAGAAGGGAGAAAAACAAAAAATTGATTGGAGATATTGGCGAAGAAATAGCTCTAACTTTCGAAAAGAACAGATTGACACAATTAGGCAGACAAGATTTAGCAGAAAAAGTTGAACATGTAGCAAAAACCAAAGGTGATGGTCTTGGTTACGACATTCTTTCGTATGACATTATTAATGATGCTATAATCGAAAAATATATCGAAGTAAAGGCTACAACTGGTAACAGCACAAAACCCTTTGATATTTCATCAAACGAAGTCGATGTTTCGGAATTATATCCTGATCAATATTATATATATCGAATATTTAATATTCATAATCAAATGCATTCCGCATCATTTTATGAGATGAAGGGCTCTGTTCGTTCAAACTTCCATCTCGAAGCAACTTCGTATAAAGCATATCCCAAATCTCTGTAATAATAACCTCAAGAATGGATAAGGTGGGGCTCCTCTCCACCTTATCTTTTTCTCCCCACATCCTTAACCTTCTCTCCAATCCACTCCATAAACTTCTCCAGCAGGTTAATCCCGCCAATCACGAACTGTTTCATAAACTCATATGCCTTCTCCAGCTTATCCTTGAGGCTACGATTTTCCTCCCGCAATATCTGATTCTGATACCTCAGCTCTATCACCTGCTCCTTCAGATAATCATCTCCATCGACCGCACCAACCAGTTCCTTCTTAAGCCTTTCCGCATCTTCCAGTTCAAATTCAGCCCGTTCAGTCTGTAATTTTGCAGTATCCGATATCATCATCCACTTGTCAGCCTCTTTTTGAGCTTCCTCAATTTCCTTCTGTTTATCCGTGAGCTTATCTGCATTCTCATAATATTCCAACCGTAATTCCGAATTCTTTAGGCGTAAATCCGTTGTTTCCGACTATAATTTCTGATTTTCGGCTATGGTATCGTCAAGCTTCTTTTGAGCCTCAGACTGTTCTTTTCTGAAACTGTCTCGCTTACTTTCAATTTCTTTTTCCAGAGACTCAATCCGTTCCTCTTTTAATTCCAGAACAACCTGTGCGCCCTCTATCTCCTCCTCAAGTGCAGCCACTTCTTTTGCCCGCTCCTGCTTCTTATAATCCAGTACGGATAAATGCTTATTGTGTGTATCTTTCTTTTTCCAGTCAATTCCGTACCGGCTCATAATAAGAGCAATATCCTCTTTCTCTGCCTCCGCCCACTGCCTCCATTCGGTATTGCCTTTTCCTTCACTTACAAATCCTCTGGTAGCAAGTGCCGCCTTAAGACTTGTCTTTGTCTCCAATCCTCTCTTGCAACCGGATACCCAAGGGATAAAATTCAGATGCAAATGTGGTGTTTCCTCATCCAGATGAATATAAGCACCAATCACATAAAGCTGTGGATTGCGAAGTTGAAACTTTTTCACATAATCCTTTAGCACCCATGTTGCAACCTCTGCAGAAGAACTACCTACTCCGGTATCATCCCTATTGCCTATCTGAACGATAACCTCATAAAATAATTTTTCCTGCTTGCTTCGGGAAATCTTACCATAATAACTTTTAATCTGCCTGTCCTTGCGTTTCTGTTTTGCATTGTATTCCTTAAGTGCCTTGTCAAACAATTTATGATAAGCCTACTTAATATCCTCGTGGATAAGAGTGATGTTATTCTTGGTACGGCTGGCATCTACATTGTGAGCTATAAATCTTCTAGTGTTGTGCCCGATGGAACCTTCTCCATTCATGAAACTGATTGTTCTTTCCATTGTCAAAATCCTCCTCTTTTGGTATGTATATAGGCACCACCTTCTTATCCGTAATGAGTGCCGGATACGGCACGAAACAGCAGATTTCCTTGGGAAGGTTTTGTTACTTTTGTCAAAAGTAACGCAAAAGCACTTTTGACAGCTTCGCCATCAAAAATGCAGACCCGCAAGCGGGTTTTGCGCTCCTCGCCGGAGTGGCTATACGGCTCTCCCCGCCGGATAAAGCTCCCATTCGGGAGCTTATAAGTCGCGGATACGCGACATATTATTTACCAGCCACAGCTCCGATACAGAACTCCACTTATCCCCTAATGAAAACAATTCACCACATCATGCAGAACTACTTCCTCTGCTATCATTCTCGCCTGAGTTCGTAGCTGATACATTTCCACAAAAGAATTCACATGCTTTGGTTTATGTTTACGCAAACACTCATTTTCAATATCCTCCAGCAATTCATAAGCCACTTCATTTACCTCGGCTGCTTTATCATGTAATTCGCCAAATCGTACCAGACTTCTGTATCGTTGCGGATATTCCTTCTGTATGTAATCCATCCACATACGACCATATTTACCAACATCTTTACTGTTCTCCTCTCCACCTAATGTAATCAACGGATAAAAAATGCCGTCTTTTTCTATGTATTTCACACCTAATTTTTCAAATAATGTTTCTTCGCTCATAGCAGTCACTTCCTTTATACAAAATATCTGTTATTCCTCATTTGGTACTGTTAGTTTCTTCATATCTGCCAATGTTCCCGGTTGTTCCTTGAAACCTTCCAATATTTCCAGCATGGAGCGGATGGGAGTAAGTAACTCCCCATCCATATCCGATGCCTTTTCAATTCTTTCAATCTCACGCTCTATCTGTTGCAGATTCTTCCGAAATTGCACCAGCATCAACGGATTGCCCATTGCAACCACCTTCTGATGAAGAACACTCTGGATAATATAATCCTGCTTGGTGCGAAATCCGCTGAGTTTCACCCGGTTATTTAGTTCTTCATTCTCCTCCGGTGACATGCGAAATGCGATTGTCACATTACGCCATCTGTTTTTATCATCTCTATTCTTTTCTGACATTGACCAACGCCTCCCTTTCTGTTTCCAGTTGTGCTGCCATATCCGTCTGCACCGTTGGAAATAAATGTGCATAATGATAAGTGATATCTACCGCCTCATGTCCGACTCTTTCCCCTATTGCCAATGCTGAAAATCCAAAATTGATTAACAGGGAAATATGCGAATGTCGTAATCCATGGATTCGGATTCTTTTCACTCCTGCAAGCTTTGCTCCCCTATCCATTTCGTGATGCAGATAGCTTTTTGAAATGGTAAAAATTCTGTCATCCATCTTGATTCCGTATATGCTTTTTATAAAATCCTCCATCTCTATAGTAAGGAAATCCGGCATGACAATGGTTCTGTTACTCTTTGGTGTTTTCGGATCTGTAATTACATCTTTACCTTCCAGCCTCTGATATGACTTGTTTACCCGAAGCGTTTTCTTTTCAAAATTGAAATCTGCCGGTGTCAGAGCAAGCAGTTCACCTTCACGAAGGCCTGTCCAATAAAGCATTTCAAATGCATAATAGGAAATAGGCTTATCTGCCACGCACTCTAAAAATGCCTGAAATTCATCCTGCGTCCAAAACTCCATTTCCTTATTTTCTTCTTTACCCATGGTTCCGGCTTTTCATGCCACATTATCTTTCAGACCATACATATTTACTGCATGATTCAATATGGCACTGAGCTGATTATGAATGGTTTTCAGATAGGTAGGGGAGAATAACTCCCCATTATCCTTTTTCAGCTTCATAATCTCATTTTGCCACTGGATGACGTCCGAGGTTCGAATATCATCCAGTTTTCGTTTCCCGAAATAAGGCAGAATCTTTGTCTCAATAATGTGCTTCTTTGTCAGAAAAGTATTGCGTTTTATCCTTGGCTCTAAATCTGTCAGATAAATATCCACAAAACTTTTGAAGCTCATACTGATACTCTGATCCTCTTTCAGTTTGAAATTGCGTTCCCATTCAAGGGCTTCGCTCTTCTTGGCAAATCCCCTCTTGGTTTTCTGCTTCCTAGCTCCGTTCAAATCCTTATAATAGGTTCTCACCTCCCACATTCCGGTCTTATGATTCTTGATAACTGCCATCTATCCCACCTCCTTATCCGTAGATAGCCCGTAGATTCGTTTCATAAAATACTGTGTACTGACACGTCCTTTTATTGTCACGAATCCATCAGCCTCAAGTTCTGCATTCAACCTTCGTATCAGTTTATAGGAATACGATAGTGAAACTCCCAACATTTCCATGACATCCTGCGCTGTCAAAAATCTCTTGTTCTCCATAAGCTAATTCCTCCTCTCTTTCGTTTTTATTATTCAGTTCATTTCTGAACTGTTGTGATGTGTATTATATTAGCAGTTCACTTTTGTACTGTCAATACTTTTCGCAAAAAACATTTCACTTTTGCACTGTTGATGATATAATGTATGCAGATGCATGTTTTGTACCTCGTATCGTCGTGCATGCTACAACCCTCATTAACCTTATAAGGAGCAGTAAAAATGGGCGAGAAATTCACCAGCCGAGTAGGCTATTTGATTCGAAATTTCAGAATTGCATCAGACATGACGCAAAAGAAATTAGCAGAGAAATGCGGATTAAATGAATCTACTATTAGAAACTATGAACTCGGAAACAGATATCCGGATGAAGCGACTTTATTAAGTATTGCAAACAATCTAGGTGTCAGTTTTTATGCATTATCTGATCCTGATGTTGCCAATATATTCAGTGCACTTCATGTACTATTTGACATTGAATGGGCATACGGACTACGACCTACTATGAAAGATGGAGAAATATGCTTCAAATTTGAAGAGCTGCTTCCAAGTGCTGGTCCCCGTCCACAGGAAGACCTTAATAACTTCCGAAAGATGGTTGAGTATTGGGCACGTTTACGAGACAAGCTAGAGGATGAAGAAATATCAGAAACGGAATATTATCTCAAAGAGGTAAAGTACCCAATGAACCCAACAGACCCCAATAAAGAGTATACTGTTTCGTTGAATCTTGATGATGACGACCAGCTACTTGTTCAAAATATGGATGAATATGACGATGTAGAAGAAACTGCTGAATTGTTAAAAGACTTGTTTCCGGATTTCTCTTACGCGAAGAGGAAAAGGAGACCGAAGAAAGAGTAGTTCAACCATAATCATAGGAAAGGATTTATTATTATGAGAAGATTTATATATTTAGATACTGATACACTTAATTCATATATTGCACAAATATATGATGGCTTAGTGCAAACACAAGAAACAGAGACTCAATCTAGTCAAGCAACTGATAAGCAATCTGAATATACATCTGACTTAGGAGCAGATGCAAATTTAAAAGTATTTGGAAAAGGCATTGAAGGCAAAATGGATTTTACATATCGCCATTTAAAAGAGACCTCTAACACTGAACTTATTAGCGATGTACAGACTAAGCTTTTACATGACAACGCATTCGATCAACTCATGAATTATTTAAACAAAAACGAACATTTATCAAATCACAATATTGGTGACTTCATAGAAATCAATGACGAATTTTATATTATGGATTTAGACTATTATAAAAAGATTTTTAACGACAAAAAATTTTTGGATTTTATGAAGAAAAACGACCGCGACAAAATACAAGCCTTGCTTAAAATACAACAAGATATTGAATTAGAGCAGGAAGGCGCTAATTCTAATGAAATCAAGAAAATTTATACTAATCTTGCCAAAAGCAAATGTGCAGAATCTGATAAAGGCTATGATGATACAAAGGACATAATTGAAATGCTTTGCACACTTGTTCCATATCGAAGAACCTTATGTATTGCAGACAATATGGTTGTACTAAATGACAAATATATGCGCGATAGCATTGATATGACATCTTTTAAATTCGGCGGTAAAATCAAAGTTCTTGGATATATCACTAACAAAATAACAACAGATACTAATGACAGTACAAATATTTCTCCATTAGCTCAAGTTGGCATCGGGTTGAACCAAATCATGCTTTCATTCTTTGGTCAACAATCATCCTTAAATATTGTACATCCTATTGCAATATACTACGAATAAAAAGGAGATATTCATATGAGATTTTGTGACTTATTTATCAGCTATAAAATTGGATTAAAAAGTATTAAAAGCACTATTCCTTTTACAAAACTTCCCCTTTACCGAAAGATTTTTGTAATCATCCTTTTTGCAAGTGCTATTATTAGTGGTATCTTATTAATTTTTAAGCAAACTTGGGCTTCATATATCCCGATGGCATTAGGTATTATATCACTTATAATTTTCTTTATAATTGATTCCATGAAAAGGAATCTTAAAGTAATGCTTCAGCAACACTATGCCCCTTATTCCGAAAAACGAATGAATATGACCATTAATGTATTAAAAGACTACGGAATAGAAATTCAAAATTTTGACTCACTTGATATGTTAATTGAGGAAGCAAAACAGGCACAAATCCAATGTGACTACATAGCCCCATTAAAGAAACCATTTAAGACATTAGGTGCAATAATTATTCCTATTGTTGCATTTGTATCACAAAAGATTGGAAATGCTGCTTCACAAGACGAAATGATTACCATGGCATTACAAGTTATAGTTCTTGTGTTATTAACTTTTTCACTAATTTTCTCATTAACACCAATTATTAAAGATATTCTTTATAGAGATTATAATAAATACGATGATTTTATTTATGATTTGAGACAAATAAAACTTTTCTATGCAAAAAAAAATGCTACATATTCAAATCCGATATGAGCACATACTAATTTCCAAAATTATTGTCATTTAATTGTCACGCAACCAAAAACGAGCCAAGAAACGCCGTAAATTAGGCATTTCTTGGCTCGTGTACATTATTCAAACTCAATCGTAGCCGGCGGTTTCCCCGTACAATCATACAGTACGCGGTTTACACCTTTTACCTCATTGACAATTCGGCTTGTGACTTTTCCAAGTACTTCCCACGGAAGTTCTGCGGATTCTGCGGTCATGAAGTCGGATGTGAGGACGGCACGAAGTGCGATGGCATAGTCATAGGTTCTGACATCGCCCATGCAGCCTACGGAACGCATATTGGTCAGGGCTGCGAAGTACTGACCGAGTGTGCGATCGATACCTGCTTTTGCGATCTCCTCGCGGTAGATAGCGTCTGCATCCTGTACGATGCGTACCTTCTCTGCGGTTACCTCACCGATGATACGAACGCCAAGTCCCGGACCCGGGAACGGCTGACGGTATACCAGATTTTCCGGAATACCAAGCTCCAGACCGGCGCGGCGGACCTCATCTTTAAACAGCATACGCAGCGGCTCGATGATCTCCTTGAAATCTACGTGTTCCGGAAGTCCGCCTACGTTGTGGTGGGACTTGATAACAGCGGATTTTCCAAGACCGGACTCAATTACATCCGGGTAAATCGTACCCTGTACGAAGTAATCTACTTTGCCAATCTTCTTTGATTCTTCCTCAAATACGCGGATGAACTCTTCGCCGATGATCTTACGCTTGCGCTCCGGATCGGTTACACCTGCCAGCTTGTCGTAGAAACGCTGCTGTGCATTGACACGGATGAAGTTCAGCTTGTACGGACCGTTCGGACCAAATACTGCCTCTACCTCGTCACCCTCGTTTTTACGAAGCAGACCGTGATCGACGAATACGCAGGTCAGCTGGTCGCCGATCGCTTTCGCCATCAGGACGCCTGCTACGGAAGAGTCTACACCGCCGGACAGAGCCAGAAGGGCACGACCATTTCCTACTTTTTTACGGATTTCTTCGATGGATTTCTCTACGAACGCATCCATCTTCCAGTCACCTGCACAATGGCAGACACTGTATACGAAGTTATGCAGCATCTTGGAGCCTTCCTGTGTATGAAGTACCTCCGGATGTGCCTGGATGCCGTACCAGCCTTTTTCTTCATTTTCCATACCTGCAATCGGGCAGACCGGAGTATGGGCTGTCACACGGAAACCTTCCGGCATCTTGGAAATATAGTCGGTATGGCTCATCCAGCATATGGTCTTCGGGGATACACCCTCATACAGCTTAGATGTTGTGTCTACCTCTACCTCAGTCTTTCCGTATTCGCTGACCGGTGCTGTGGCAACCTCGCCACCTAACAGGTAGGACATCAGCTGTGCGCCATAGCAGATACCCAGTACCGGGATTCCCAGATCAAAGATTTCCTTTGAACATCTCGGAGATTCCTCCTTGTATACACTGTTCGGTCCGCCGGTGAAAATGATACCCTTCGGGTTCATCTCTTTGATTTTTTCCAGCGGCAGGGTGTAAGGATGAACCTCACAATATACGTTACACTCTCTTACTCTTCTGGCAATCAACTGATTGTACTGTCCGCCAAAGTCCAGTACAATGATCATCTCTTTCTCCACGAGTATTCCTCCTATAATTTTATGCTGCGATCCGTACTTCATCAACTTGTAGCTTCGAATCAACTTCCAGGATTTATGGTCACACGCTTGCACAACATGTGAACTGTAACAGTCATACTGCTGCCGCAGGTAATCACTCCGTTCCAGCTCCATCGCCGCCAATCGAAAAATAACCGGTCGCAATCTGTTCAGCAGCTATACCACGTTCTCTTCCTGTCAATTCCTGTAACTTTTATTATAAAATACCCGGCAATTAAAGACAAGCCATTTTTACGGTATTTTCAGGCACTTTTTTCAGAAAAATGCTTTTCGATTCAATTCAAGTCGAACATCCGTGAGACTTGGCGCGTGATTCTGGTCAGCGAAGCATCGGCAAAATCCGCTACCAGTATGATATCGTACGGAATTTTCAGTGCAGAAAATTCCTATCCGCAAGTAAAAATGCATATTCTATGCAGAATCACTGCGCATCCTCGCGGAGCGTTTATCTCAACCGGAGACCTAACTCCCACTAAGACAAATTTGTTATTACTAGCCACCTAAAGAGGTGGGGGCTTCTCAACTGAGAGCAAAGGATGAGAATTATTATACTATTTGCATTGTGCAGATATGCACACCCTGCGCTTTCATCTCGGTAATTGAATTGCCGAGGATTCCCGCTTATTGTCCTAAATCCGGCTTATAAATACATTTCTTTTGGATTACTTGGCGCAAATCTGAAAAACCTTGGTAGAATCCGACTCCAATCGCTGCCATCAGTGCATCTCCATAAGCTGCCCCTATGTCTTCCTTTTGTCATTTTGCACAATAAGCCATTTTCTTTTTTGACAAGAAAAAGCATTTTTCACAGTTCTTTTTTACGAATCTTTCCACTTTCAGTCTTTGGAAACTCCTTTAGAAATACAAATTCGCGTGGAATCTCATAATCTGCCAGTCTTTCTGCCAAAAATTCCCGAATTGCCATATTGATACAACCACTTTTTTCGCTGTCACTTCCGGCAATTTCTTCCCTTTCAGCTTCTTTCTCCCACACAATCCACACTTTCAGATAATCGCGCCCATGCTCATGGACTGCCTTCACTGCCGTCTCTGCCACTCCCGGAAATGTCCGCACCGCTTCTTCGACCCGGAGGGATGACACTTTTCTCCCATTTATGTTGCAGATATCATCATCCCGCCCATCAAAATAGAAGAGTCCCTCTGCATCTGTGTGACCGCAATCCCCAATCACCGCGTCATTTCCAATTCCAAGAATTCCATACCGCGTTTTTACATGGAAATGGTCGTTTTCAATCCAGACATCCACCTCTGGAAATGCACGACCAACCAGCGTCGTATCTTCTTTCATCTCACTTCCATGGATATAGGTAATATAGTTCAGCTCGCTGGCGCCATAATACAATGTAATCTCCGCTTCGGGAAATGCCTTTTTAAACTGCACTGCCTCCGCACCGCCCATACTCTGGGAGCCGCTGACAAAAGAAATAATCCGGTAATTGACCGCCTGTTCCCGCTCATAGATACGCCGCAGCGCCCGCATCTTGACAGGAATCAGATAGACGCAGGTCGCCTGTTCTGCCTCGATCATCCGCTTCCAGAGGCGCGGATCAAAGGAATCCGCCGCAACGACGCTTCCGCCGGACGCAAGCTGCGCCATATAAAGGTTCAGGTTGCCCGTAAACGCCAGGCTCCCCTGCATAAACGTAATGCTTCCCTCTCCCATTTTGAAAATTTTATTCTGAAGCTTAAAAAAATCGTGCCAGCTTTCAAAGGAGCGGAACAATACTTTCTGACGACCGGAGGTTCCCGACGTCATCACACCCATATATGCCCCTTCCGGAGGTGTCACGTCACGCAATTCATCGGAAATTTTTACATCGGACGGTGCAATCACCGGAACCGTATTTCCGTCTCCATATGCCAGAAACTGAATAAGCTGATGCGCGATCGTCGGTTCCTGGATCCAGTGGATGTGACGTTTTCCCTGTTTTTCTTCTATCTCTTTCGGATGTTTCCTTACACGTTCTGCCGCCTCGATGAGCTCCCCGAACGTATAGCGCTCTGTCTCCGTGATCAGGGCTTCCCACTCTGGCGGGTATGCCCGGAGCGCATCCAGATATGTATTTATACGTTGTGTCTGTATTTCTTTCATGATTAATTCCTGTCTTTTACTTATTTTTATATAGAACTTTTTACCAATCTGAGCTTTTAAATTTACCACATTTACTTTTTATATCATTCAAACACTGTCTTCATCTACTTCATTACTTTCTCCACCAGAATACTGCTTCCGATCCCTCCGGCGGCTGCCACGCAGCACATTCCCAAATGCCCATTTTTATATTCCAGTGCTTTCATCAGATGCAGCAGAATCATTGCGCCGGAGACTCCATATGGATGCCCATAGGCAAGTGCCCCGCCCCAGATATTATAACGGTCTTCAATCCCCGGAAATGCACGTTCAAATAGAACATCAATAACGGCAAACGCTTCATTGACCTCAAAAGCATCGATCTCCTGATAAGAATGCCCCGTTTTTGCAAGTATCGCCTTAGCAGCGCTGACGGCTGATTTTGGGCTCATCATCGGATCATCCCCGATCGCTGTACCAAACCGGAAACGGCATTCTGCTTTCCGTCCCTGTTCCCGCAAAAACCGTTCCGAACAAAGTACCACAAATGCCGCGCCATCGTGCATCAGGCACGCATTTGCCGCCGTGATTTTCGTGCCATTTGGAAGCAGATACGGCAGGCGGTCGATCAGACGCTGGCTCATTGTCGGACGGATTCCCTCATCCCGGCTGCTGCCGTCGATGGAAACCGTTATATCCTCCAATATTCCCTCTTTGCGCGCCTGCGCCGCCCTCTTATGGCTCCGGAGCACCCAGGTGTCCATCTCTTCCTTAGAGACATTTTCCCGGATCGCAGTCTCCTCCGCGCCCTCTAACATAACCTGCTCGCCGCGCTTTCCCGGCACAAACTGTGCAACCGTATACACCTTTCCACCGTCATACTCCGGATGGTTCGGGGACATCATGCGGTACGGCTGTACCGAAGAACTCTCCATTCCCCCGGCAATGACCAGATCCGCCATCCCGCTCTCAATCTTGGCTGCTGCCGCGCTGATCGCCTCCAGCGCCGACCCACACTGCAGATCCAAAGTAACCGCCGGAATCCGCTCTGGAAACCCTGCCGAAAGTGCCGCCAGACGCGTGATATTGCCGCCTCCCCCGACCGCATTTCCTCCTATTATATAGTCGATCGCATCGGTTGGAAGCTCAAATCGCGAAACCACCTCCCGCAGCACCTCCGCCCCCAGCTTTTCCGCCGGGATATGACGGTACATTCCATCTTTCACCCCGATGTAACTGCGCAAACCGCCCAGAATATATACGTGATTCATACTTTTCTCCTGTTTTTCTTCTATTCCTAATTAAAATTAAAGGGATGCGGCAACGGACTCCTCATGCCTCCTGGCTGCATTTCTGCACTAAAAGGCTGATTCTGTTCACTACCACATCCCATCTTTATTTTCTATCTAATTTCCAAATAAGCCCGTCCGCTTCAGCGCCTTTCCAAGTGCTACCGCTGCCACACACTTAACGATGTCCAGCGGAATAAACGGAATTATCGACTGCACGATAACTGCACCCCACGGCTGTCCGGTCACGTGTTTCATCCAGCCTGCACCGAATGCGTAAATCACCGGAATACCAACTACAATCAGGAACGCTGTCTGGAATGCAACATTTTTCCATTTCCGGCAAAACAGGGAAATCAGGAACGCTACAACCAGAAATCCGATATAGTAACCGCCGCTCGGTCCAAGCAGTTTTCCCGGTCCTGCGCTTCCGCCGCTGAATACCGGCACGCCGCATAAGCCCAACAGCAGCCAGCTCGCCATAACTAAAATGGTATCCTGTGGTGCAATCAGCAGACCGATCAGGTTGACAATCATCGTCTGCGCTGTGATCTTTGCATCCGAAAACGGAAGCGGAATCGCAATATACGAAGACACACTGATAAGAGCCAGCATCATCGCCAAAAGTGTAAGCCGCTTCGCGCTCCATGCGCCGTGTACGTTCACTGCACTTGTCTCTGAACTCATTATATATACCTCCTCAGTGATAAAATTCTAAGCCGTGTAATGCATTTTCCTATGAATCACACACAGAGAATCTTTGCTAGAAAAGAGTATATCGGAATTTCAGGGGATTGTCAACCTTGTTTTTATAAATGGTTTACATATGCACCCATAGCTCCTCTGCACCCACTTTATCATCGGCATCCCTATTTTTCTGTAATCGAAAGAATTTCCTTTCCCTCTTGCTTCGTTCTCAGATACACCGCGTTTCTTCCCTCCTGCCCCGAATCCGACAGATATACCTCCTCATCAGGACGAAGTGGGGCAAGAAAACGTACTTCCAGAGCGGTCTGTCCCTTCATCCAGCCCTTCTTCCACAGACGAAGCAGGCAGGCATTCATAACAAGAAACCCCGGCAGAACTGCCGCTTCTCCCTGATGGATCGGATTGGTATCTGCCGCCTCCCGGAGATATTCTTCCATCTGGCTGCGGCTAAATACCAGCGTATCATCATCCTCACTGCCCAGTTCCGTAATTGCTTTCATGAGCGGCATTTTCTCTTTTTCCGGGACAAGGACGCTCTGGCGCGGTTTTACCAGCAGCACTTCCATCTCCTCATTTTCCCGTTCCTTTTCCTCCTCCGCTGCCGCTATGCGGACCCGGATTGCCGAGCGGCCTTTTTTGATGATTTCTGGAGTTAATTTGGTATAGCAAAACTCATTCTCCCCCTGTTTGGGCTGCCAGTCCAGATGAAGTGTAGTTGTGCCTATCATCCAGCCCTCGTATCCTTCCAATGTGGAGAGAGCGCGCTCAAAGCAAAGAAGCTTCTTTTTCAATCTATCATTCACGGTATTTTCGACCTCTTCGTTATAAATTGTAAATCTGACTCGCATGCACTTTTCTCCGCTCATTATACTAAATCTGTTCCAGAATCACAATATCCGAATCTCCCGCGTCTCCCCCTGATCCACCGGAATAAATCGGTCTTTTAAGCCCGGTGTCAGCCAGATCGTGCCGCTCTCGTCAACCAGGACTGCCTCATAGTCCTGATGCGCCGCCCAATGTGCTGCTGCCTTTTCCCGTCCAATGACAAACAGGGCGGTCGAAAGCCCATCGCAGCGCAGCCCGCACGGTCCGATGATTGTCACAGAAATCAGCCCGCTATGCGCCGGCGTCCCAGTGGACGGATCCATGATATGCCAGTAAATTGTTCCGTCATCATCCGTGAAATAGCGCTCATAGCCGCCGGAGGTAATGACCGCCTCATCCTGCACCCTGACTCCGCCCAGATAGCCGTCGCTCTCCGGATCCTTGATGCCGACATACCATTTCTCGCCATCCGGTTTTGTTCCGATCGTCTGGATATTGCCTCCAAGACTGAACAGTGCGCTCGTCACGCCGTCCTCCTTCATAGTCTTTACCACCTCATCCCCGGTAAATCCCTTTCCGACACCGCCTAGATCCACCAACATTCCCGGCTCGATCGACGCCGTATCTGCTTCTAAACCGACCAGACGATAATCGACCGATTTAAGCAGGCTTTCCCGCTCGCTCTCACTGGGGACCCGGTAATTTCCCGTTGTAAATCCCCAGCTTTGCACAACCGGGTAAATCGAAATATCGAGCGCACCATCTGTTTCCGCTCCCAGTGCCAGCGCCTCCTGCATCAGATAACGCGTATCATCGGAAAGTTTCGCTGTTTTCTCCTGATTCAGATAGAAAATATCGCTGTTTTCCTGCGTTGTCGAAAACTCCCCTTCCAGCTCTTCCACTCGCCGTTTCACTTTTTCCTGCAAATTTGTACTTCCGCCGTAGGCGTCAAACTGCATCACAGTATCCATCGCAAACACTGTCCAATTCTGCCCTTCTCCCGGATTCTGGTTCGAATTTGAGGGATTTTTCTCTAAATTTTCGTTTTTTTCTACTGCTGCCACATTTTCTGCCGTCTCTTCCATAGACGCAGATAAACGAGGACGGTCATTCTGGACCGTCCCCGTTTGATCCGGCTGCGATGAAGCACCGCAGCCACACAGCAGCAGAGTTAATAAAATCCACCACTTCTGTTTCAATTTTTACTCCTTTAAATACAACTACTCTTCTTCAGAAACAGACTCTTCTTTCTCAGAAGTATCGCCTTTACCTCCGTCGGATTCTTCCTTATCAGAAGTATCATCTTTTACGTCACCGGTCTCATCCTTCTTGGAATCATTGTCCTTAGATTCATCCGTTTCATTCTTCTTGGAATCGTCACCAGTTTCGCCGGATTCATCTTTCGAATCATCCTTGTCAGCATCGCCTTTATCTGAAGTTTCGTCTTTCTTCTCATCCGAAGTATCCTTGGACTCGTCCGAATCCTCTTTCTTGTCCTCGTCTACTTCCGGGGCCTTGTTCGCATCGTCTGTCTCGTTCTTCTTATCGCCATCCGGTACATCTGCCTTGTTTTCGTCATTCGTCTTCGGCTCTTCCGGTGTTTGCTCCGGTGTGGTTACTCCCTCGGTTGGGGTGGTGACGATCTCGCTTGGGAGGACTTCGTCGGCAAGAAGCGTTTTGGATTCCTTGATTAATTTCCATTTTTTATCAAGTTTGCACTCAATCGTTCCGTTATTCTTAGTGTAGATAAGAATTTCATTATCCTCTTCTTCACTCAATCCGGACGCTGAAACCTTTAAACAATCATAATTATCATTGCTATAAGATGTATCCGTTGCATGCGGTGCAAACTCACCACTTCCAAGGAGCGAGGAAACGGATGCCTTGCTATACTCTTTTCTATTCACCTCAACCAAATCAATCTCCTTTAAGAAAGTTTTTAACTTTTCTCCCTCAACTCCATTGAAGCGAATCAGTAAATAATAATCTCCTGTCCAACTACGCTCTTTTACAACACTGGAAACCTCAATTTCTGTATCTGCTTTCTGGCTCTCAACTGTAACCGTGATCGACTGATTATCGTAACCTTTCGCTTCGATCACAACCTCATTCAGACCACTATCCAGTGCGCTTGTCTGAATTGTCAATGTTGTACCATTTACTGCAAATCCAAGCGCAACATCTTCCTCCTCATCATTGCCAGTTACTTTTACAGACTTAATTGCTTTCAGATACTCTTCATCACCAGTCAGAACCAGCGGTTCTCCCTCATCAACCGTAGTGCTGCCTGTCAGTTCCGGTGCTGGAAGCAGTTTCTCTTCGTCACCCGCTAACTTCATATCCTTTGTAACTGTAAAGGTAAGCTCTTTGTATCCTTCTGCCTGGATCGTTACATCGGTGCTTTCTTCGGTGCTGAAACCGTCTAAAGTGAAATCGATGCAATCAAAATCCTGTACATTGTTATCTGGATCATCTGCATCTGTCATCTTCCATGTAGGGTTATACGAACTAAGGCTGTAAGTTGCTTTCGTATACTCTTTATTTCCAACTTTCACGGATGTAATCTTAGCCAAGTAATCTTTTACACTCGTTCCCTTTGAAGCCTTAAAAGAAGCACGGCCAAAATCTGGATCAAATGACCAGCTGGCTTTATGTTTGCTGAACTCCACTACTTCTGGAGCTGCCATCTCTTCCTTAATTTCTTCCTCTTCCTTTTCAACCACAAATTCACATCTCAGGGCCTCTGTGTAATAATTCGAACGAAGAGTCAGCTTATAGCTTCCCGGCTGAACCTGATGGAGAATCAGCTTCTTGCCATCCCCGGATACTTCATAGTAAACATCGTTGCTGCTGGACACACCTTTCGTGTAGATATTTCTCTCAACCGCATCTTCCTCGTCAGAAAGCAGGGTAACAGATTTCAGGTTCTTCAGGAAATCTCCCTTGCTGCCATTAACGGTAAATTCAGCATCTGCAAAATAGTAAGTCTTATTAGAATCTTCTTTTTTCTCAGCTGCAAACGCCTCTTTATCATCCGCATAATCAACGGTCAGCGATAAATCGTTTTCCAGCACCTTATCGTATGTAAATGCGATACTCTGGCTCTTATATCCCGTTGCATCAACAGTCAGCTTGTACTCCTCACCAGCCTTGAATACATTCGCATCGATGGTAATGGTGCCAGCTTCTTTGTCGATGGAATATTTATCCTTGCTGAGTGCCTGCCAGTTTCCATTGACAACGATACCCTGAACTGCCTCGATATACTTTGTATCCTCTGTCTTCAGGACTACCGGATCGCCCTCTTTGTTCTGTACAACTGTAATCGCCGGTGCATCCTGACGGGAGAAGTTTCCATTGTACTGGATATCGCCGAGCAGACCATCTTCGAGAACCTCTTTTGCCGTTGCCGGATGGTTCGGATCCAGTGCTCCATTTTCACGGTAATCTGCAAATGGAAGCATTCTGTTCTCTTCGTATTTCTGATTCTCGCTCTTATTTACGTAGTCTTTCCATCTGAAGAAATCATCATCTCCAGTATCATAGACTGCATCCGGAATCGCATTGTACCACCATTCCATGACTGCCTTGGACGCATCATTTTCCATCTTGGCCTGTTCAAGGAGATGTGCATTTATAAGCAGATCTGAATCAAAAATCAGGTTTGCAGAGATTGCAGAGCTTCCTGAGCTGCTGCCGCTGGAGCTTCCGCTTCCGCCGGAACCGGTCGATGCGGTGCTGATACCGTCGAATCCGTATAACGCCATTTTCTGACCATTGGTCTGTTCCTTCTCTTTTACCGGCTCTGCGCCCGTTGTCACCTTGAAGCTCTTGGAGAATGACCGGAAACCATTTGCATATACAGTGATCTTGTAATTGCCCTTGTATGGCAGATGGTCTGTATTATCATTGTACAGAACAAATAAATCCTGGCTGTAGAGATACCAGTCATCGATCATCTTAAGGTCGCTTACTGTTCCGTTCGGATCTTCCAGGGTCACACGCTCGATCGGTGTCTCAATTGCATATACCAGATCGCTGACTGCAAAATGGAGATTCTTGCCGGACTGCGGTGTTTCCTTAAGCTCCAGCGTCGGTACTGTCTCATTGACGACATGAATCGGGACGAGCGCGGAACCGCCTGCCGACGATACAACCCGCACATAATAACGTCCATTATTGTAGAAATTGCTCTGTCCTGTCTGGATAGTCAGCTGTCCAACGCGTCCCTGTCCGTGCGCCACATTCTTTTCACTGTCAAATACGAGACTCGAATTAATTGTGTTCTTCTGCTCATTGTATTCAACCAGTTCCAGTTTGCGGATGCCGTCAAACCACTCTTTTTCCTCATCTGTATTATAGTTAAACAGAATGGTAACGGCTGCTTTTCCATTTTTTGGAAGAACCGCATCCGGCGAATAGCTCGGATGAGTCTGTTTCTCTTCATTCAAGTTATACGTAGTCTTTTTCGGAGAAATGCGGGCATTTCCGTTTTCATCGTAATTGGTCAGATAATAGTCCCAGTAAGCAACCGGCTCATGCGTCAGAATCTTCTCAGGCAGATAGCCGTCGTTTTCCTCATATACAGCATCTTCCTGGCTCTCATTGCTCAGAACCACCGTCTCTTCCTTTGCCGCATCTTCTTTGCTGCTGACGGTTACTTTGCCCGGTGTGCCAAGAAGCGCCAGTTTTGCCATACGTCCGTCATCTGTGATCGGAGTTAAAAGATTGGTTACATCTTTTCCATCGACCTTAACGACCGTATTGCCTGCATTGTATCCCTCATCAAATGCGATCGGAAGCCACCAGCCCAGGGAATTTACTTCGGTAAGCTTTGTCTTCGTCTCATCTACCAGCGAAACCATCTGCGGCTTGTCTGGATTTTCAGTGTTTCCGTTATCTCCGGCATTTCCGCCATTCTGATTTCCGTCATTCCCGGAATTACCGTTATTTCCAGAATTACTGTTATTTCCGGAATTACTGTTATTTCCAGAATTACTGTTGCTTCCAGAGCCCCCCGAATGGCTGCCGCCGGAACTGCCGGAATTCCCCGAACCGCCTCCTGATACGCTGCTTCCGTTGCCGTCTGCTGCCGGGCTGCTCGCGTAACCTCTATCCGCACGGGTCTGGACCTCTCCATTTTCATTGACCCACTGTCCATCCGCATTGACGCTGTAGCCGTCCGGCGTCCGGCCTTCGGTGTGCATCTGACCAAAGTTTTCTGCACTCAAGTTATCAAAATAATAGCATTTTCCATCAATCCACTGCCATCCTGTCACGGTCATACCTTCCGTTCCATCGGATGCAGTGCTGAAGAAATACCATTTTCCTGCATTGTCCTTCCACCAGCCGCGGCGCATCTGTCCTTCCACGCCATCGGCAGTTGTGTTCATATAGTACCGCTGTCCATCGACTGTGATCCATCCAGTCATCATCCGTCCGGTCTGCGGATCCAGATAATACCAGCCGCTCTCGGTCTTGACCCATCCGGTCTTAAGCGTTCCGTCCGTTCCCTGATATTTCCAGTCCTGTCCTTCCTGAATCCAGGCGCCGGTCTGTACTCCGGACTCCGATGCCGGTCCGGTTGAAGCATAAGCAGTACCTGCCTGCGCCGCCGCTAACACGGTCACCGCTGCCAGAATTGCCTGCCGGGATCTTCCCTTACCTTTCATACATATTCCTCCATTAATATATCTTACTCTCCGCACCGGATTAGGAACCCCTAACTCAGGCGGCCGAGGAGGTTAGTATAAACTAATCTAATAAAATCGTCAATTATTTAAATCTGTTTAAAAATGAGAATTTTTATCTATTTTTAATTGAATTTTATTCTCAATAAAGCATTAGTTTTTTAGTTGCTAAAACTATCATGCAAATTTCTTTTTCCATTCATCACATGTTAAGTCTCATTTTGCAGCGATTTTTCCGCCTTTTTCCCTGATATTGCCTCGCTTGCCATGAATTTTAAAAAAACATATTTTGAGAATTTTTTTCTGTTTGCTTCATTTCGTATATTTTTATCCTTTTCGCACATACTCCATCTGTAAACATTTTGTCCCATTCCAGTCCCTTCGCGGTCACTGATATTGGCTTCTCTGATAGGAGATTTACACGATGCAGATTTCTTCATCCATTGAAAATAACCGGACTTTTTTTCAAAAAAAGCTCCGACCGGACATCAGTTTTGATGTCGTAGATCGGAACCTGATGATCGGCGGGCGCGATGCCTGCCTCTACTGTATTGATGGTTTTACCAAGGACGATACGCTTTTAAAAGTGCTGCAGGCGATGAGCAGCATTGAAACCGCCCAGATGCCTGACAATGCAAACGATTTTGCCGCCCTCTACCTCGCCTACGGCGAAATCGGGCTGGAAACGGATTCGGACACGCTGATTATCCAGCTTCTCTCCGGTGTTCCTTTTCTTCTGATCGACGGGTATGCACAGGCACTCACAATAGACTGCCGCACCTATCCCGCCCGCGGAGTCAGCGAACCTGAAAAGGATAAGGTATTGCGCGGCTCGCGCGATGGTTTTGTCGAAACGCTTGTGTTCAATACGGCTCTGATCCGGCGGCGCATCCGCGATCCGAAGCTGCGGATGGAAATCATGAATATTGGGGAAAGTTCGCACACCGATATCGCCATCTGCTACATGGAAAACCGGGTGGACACCGAACTTTTAAACCGCATCCGCACCCGGATTCAAAAAGTGCATGTCGATGCCCTCTCGATGAACCAGGAAAGCCTTGCCGAATGTATTTATCCGCACAAATGGTTCAATCCGTTCCCAAAATTTCGTTTTTCAGAGCGTCCGGATACCTCCGCTGCCTCGATTCTGGAAGGAAATATCATCATTCTGGTGGACAATTCGCCATCCGCAATGATTCTGCCATCCTCTGTTTTCGATATCATCGAGGAAGCCGACGACTACTATTTTCCACCGCTGACCGGCACCTATCTGCGCCTGTCGCGGACGGTCATCTTTTTCCTGACCTTATTTCTGACACCGCTGTGGCTGCTTTTTATGCAGAATCCCGGCTGGATCCCGGAATGGCTCGCTTTTATCCGTGTCACCGACGAGATCCATGTGGCGCTGATCTATCAGCTCCTGATCCTGGAATTTGCCATCGATGGTCTGCGGCTCGCGGCAGTCAACACCCCCAGCATGCTGACGACACCGCTCAGTGTCATCGCCGGTATCGTGCTTGGAGAATACTCGGTCAAATCCGGCTGGTTCAACAGCGAGACGATGCTCTATATGGCGTTCGTCACGATCGCCAACTACTCGATGACGAGCTTCGAACTCGGCTACGCACTCAAATTCATGCGCGTCCTGCTCCTGATTCTGACCTTTTTCCTCAATCTCTGGGGCTTCATCGCCGGAACACTCATTGCCGTCGGCTGCCTTGTCTTTAACCGGACAATCGCCGGAAAAAGTTATATTTACCCGCTAATTCCATTTCACTGGAGTGAATTAAAAAAGCGGCTGCTCCGGAACCGGCTGCCGCATGAGGAGAAAAACGGGTAAGAATGTCGCATAAAATGTCCGCATACCCACAACTACCCGGATGGTTCCGGGTACTGGCTGTGGTTTATGCGGACATTTTAACTTCTATATCTATCTTCTATTTTTCTTTCTTATACACTACCTCTTTCAGCACCTCCAGCGCCTCCTCATACCGCTCTGCCCCCATCGAGGCACAGGACAACAGGAGCTTCGGATATCCCTCTTGAAAATGATGCTCCTGTTTTTCCAAAAGACTCCCGACCGACTCCACCGGGCGGACGGCGACGCCTGCCTGTGCCGCACGCCCGGCAATTTCCGCCGATGTAAGCGGGCTGTCAAGCTCCATGAGAACCAGAAAACCGGCATCGCCCAGATGCGTTCGCGCTTTTTCTCCAAAAATGCGCCGCACCGCATCACACAGACACTTTGCCTTTGCCGCGTACAATTTCTTGGACTTTCGGATCTGGCTTTCCAGATGTCCGTCCCGGATAAACTGGCAGAGGGCAATCTGCTCTGCCTTGGACGCCGTCTGGTTATAAAAACGCCCCCGCTCCTGATACCGTTTCAGCAGATCCGGCGGCAGGACCATGTAGCTCATGCGGATCGATGGCAGAAGCAGCCTTGAAAATGTCCCCAGATACACGACGCCCCGCCCGCCGGAAAGCCCCTGCAGGGACGGTGTCGGGCGGTTATAATAGCGGAACTCACTGTTGTAATCGTCCTCAATAATCAGCATATCCTCGCGCGCCGCATCCTTTAAAAGCTTCATCCGGTCGCCCACCGGCATGACCTCGCCCCAGACTGTCATCTGCGATGGGGTCAGATAGCAAACACTTCTCCCTGTATGTCTCATCGCCTCTGACATCTGTTCGGATAACCCTGTTTTCATCTCTCTTGCACATACATCTGGCTTTTCTATTCCGCACAAATCCTTTTTTGAGGACTCAATCCTCCTATCATTACTTTCCCAATATTCTCTTATATCTCCGGTCCGAAACCCATAATCCTCAAAAATCTGGCGTCCCTGCCGGAACGACGGATTAAAAAACCATGCGCTGTCCCGCTCCCGCAGCATCGGGCACAAAATATGCAAGAGACTCTGCACACCCGCCCCTACTACGATACTGTCCGGCGTACAGATCACATTGCGGTGGCGCCCCAGATACGCGCAGAGCGCCTCCCGGAATTCCCGCTCTCCCTGCGGTTCGCCATAAGAAAGCAGCCGCTCATCCTGGCGCAGGGCGCTCTTGACATAGCGCCGCCATAAATCAAACTGGAAGCTCTCCCGATCCACATTTGAAGACGCAAAATCATACCGGATTTCCGGGCGTTCCTCCTGATGCGGCACACCGTGCTCTATTTCCTCCCGGTTTGCAGCCGCCAGCACCGCATCCGTTACATAAAAGCCGCTCTGCGGACGCGAAATGATATAGCCATCCGCCGCCAGCAGCATATACGCCGTCTCCACCGTCGTCCGTGAAAGCTGCAGCTGCAGGGAACATTTGCGGATCGACGGCAGCTTCGCTCCCGGCTTCATCTGCCCGGACACGATCAATTCTTTGTAATATTCATATACTCTCAGATACCGGCTCTGTCCCGGTTCGCTTAAATTCAGTTCCATCGTATTTCCTCTATCTATTTATGTAAACGGCGATGCACCGCATCGATCATCCGCATCATCCCATATCCCAGACAACCGCCCCTCTTTCCGTCTTCACAATATTTTTCATCTCCACCACTTGTCCCCCTTATATCCATCTGCTTTCCTCAATTATACCGTTTTCTCCTGCTTATAGGCAATCCCCAAAATTGAGTACTGTTACTGTTCACGCATACGTGCCCAGTAACGGAAATTCCGGGGAAGAAATCAAAGAGCCACTTCTTCCTAAGAAAGAAGAAATCCCCCGCATGATTCCGGCTGAAGTTGGTCTGGCATACTGCAACAAGCTTTTCTTTTTGGAAAAGCTGTTCCGTGACCTTACTCCGGAAGAGCGAAAAGACAGACGTCTGGAAACAGAAGTGCCGGTATGGGAAAGCTTTTATGCATGGTTGGAACAACTCAATCCTGTAAAAAGAAGCAAGCTGGAAAAAGCTGTGATATACGCAAAAAAACATAAAGAACCACTGCCTGTTTAAGGCGAAGGATACCAAGGGGGCAGTGGACAATACGATGGATTATTCATCGCTTACGATTTACTAATTTCCCTAAACCATCCCACATTCAATCAAATTAAAAAGAGGCACGGCATAAATTATTCTGATAGATTTTACATCAGATTTCTTTATGCCGTGCCTTTTATGTTATCATAATGATTGCTACATACATATAGCAGGCTTCACCCTCCGTTATACACCGGATTCGCATTGATTTTCGGTACGAAGGCAACAGCCGTTCCGCAATTTTCACCATCCTCCCCATACTTCTTCATAGATCTGTCCGGCAGAAAATACCCAGAATGGATGTTTTGCCAAGTATACCAATGTTGCAAATTCCCGACGAGTCATAGAAATCAACTCACCGTTTCGGTATACTGTTCTCTCCTTCAGCCGAAGCTCCAAGCCCGGAAAAACAAGAGTGTTACAAGGGTGGGATGTCACAATATGGTCAAATCCTGGCTCGACCGCAATAATCTCCATAATTCTACTGAGTATATATTCTTCATGGTCGGTAAGCGACATTACCAGAAACTTGCCCATATTGTTCACATCCCTCTTTATTGATATTATTTTTGCATTACATTACGGGTTCATTTTTCATCTGTCGGATGCGGTATTCACCGCCATCGTCCCATCTGCATAGAAGTAGTACCACTTACCATCGATCTGCTTCCAGCCTCCGGCAAACATCATTCCGGTGACCTTGTCCAGCCAGTACCACTTCTGATCCTCGGAGAGCCAGCCCTTCACTGACTCCCCGTTTCTGTAATAGTTCCACTGGCCGCTGTCATTCTGCTGCCAGCCGTTTGCGGCCTGCGGGTCAATGACGATTTCCACAAACCGCCGCAGAACCGTGGCGACCTCGGCGCGGGTGGCGGTTCCCTTGGGGTCAAACTTATTTTCATTCTTCCCGGCCAGGATGCCCGCCTGCTGCATGGACTTGACCGCATCCTTCGCCCAGCTGCTGATCTGTGTGTTGTCCGCAAAGGTCACAGCCTTCAAGGTCTGGGGCAGATCATAGCCCAGCTTTGCAGCATAATTTTTCATAATCACCGCCATCTGTTCCCGGTTGATGTTGGTGTCCGGTGCAAAGGTGGTGGCGGTAATGCCTTCCACAATACCGGTCTGTGCCGCCCAGTTCACATAGGGGGCATAGTAAGCGTCGGCTTTCACATCGGTGAATTTCCCGGTCTGGTAACTGTCCGGGTTGATGCCCGCCAACCGCCCCAGAGTTGTCACAAACATTCCTCTGGTCATGCCGGTGTCCGGGCTAAAGGTGGTGTCGCTGGTGCCGGAGAGCAGTCCCCGGCTGGCTGCAAAGAGGATGTTATCTGCTGCCCAGTGGCCGGTAATGTCGGTAAAAGCCGGGACAAAAGTTTTGTAGCCCACGCCGTAAACGCTGAAATGACCGGTTTCAAAAACCACCGCTTTCAGGCTGGCATTGTAGCTGGATTTGGTGATCCATTCCACCTTGCCAGCGTCATCTACATAGACTGCATAGAGATTACCTGTCTGCTCACCCTTTGCCGGTGTGTAGGGCAAACGCACCGATATAGTGTGACCATTTAAGTTGGCAATCGGTGTTTCTTTGCCGCCGGAGAGGTAGACCAGTGACAGGTCATAGGTCGGTCTTGTGCCGATGGTGGCTTTGGCCTCGGTGGAACGCAGTGCATCCACCTTATCTGCCCGGAGAATGATGTCCCCGCCAGCGGAGGCGGTATCCAGCTGCTTCAGAGTATCCAGGCCGATAGTAACCGAAACCAGATGGTCTGTTGCTACGGTAAACTGCCGGACGTTTTCTTTAACCAGCAGATCCAGTGTCTGCGCCTTGATGGTCACGTTAAAAGAGGTCTGGCCTGCCGCCGGGGTGATGGGAACCGTAACACCAATCCCGTTCTCTGTGGTGCCGTTCTTTTTCGCATCCTGTTTGGCCTTGTCGATGGCGGACTGGACAGAGCTGTTATCCACTGCCGCATTGCCGTTTTTATCCGGCTGTATGGGTTTGGTTTCACCGGTGACAGGGGCTTCCGGCTGGTTGGTGTTATCATTGCTTCCGGAACCGTTAGAACCGCCGGAGGATGAGCCTCCACCGCTGCCCGAACCACCAGAGGAGGAACCGCCGTCGCTGGAAGATTGCTTGGAAACAGTCAACGTTCCAGAAACATAGGTGATCGCATAATTGTCATTTGACAGCGTACCAGTAATGTTGATCGCGGTTTTTCCGGTTTTGCTCATATCCAGTGTCTGTGCGTAGTCCAGTGTTACCGTGCCGCTCAGGGTATCTGCACCAACCAGCCCCTCCACCTTGTAGTCCTTATCTGCTTCCGGGCTGCTCAGATCGGGCGCGGTGCTGCCGGTGTAGGCGCTCTGATCAAGCGCCGTAACGGTAACTGACTTTTTCGCTACGGTCACAGTCACGTTCTGTTCTGCCACATCTGCGTACTCTGCATTTCCCTGAACCTTATACCAAACAGTGTATTCCCCGGCGTTTTTCGCTGTGGGGAGCTGCTCGCTCCACTCAGAATTGTCAAGCCGGTAGAGCATCGTGCCGCCAGTGGTCTTGCCTGCTGTAACCAGCGCCTGTTCTGCACCGTTGTAGGTCAGGGCGTTTGCCGTAGGTGCCGTAACAGTGGGGACAAGCTTGTTGGTCGCATTGACATTGACGGTCAGCGTGATGTCCTCATAGTTTGTGCTCTTGATTACTACGGTCACTGTGCCCACAGGGCCGGTGGTTTTCACGTCATTTTTCTGAATCGGCAGGATCAGCTTGCCGTTTTCCACCTTCGCGCCGCCGGTGTAGTAGCTGCCATCCAGTGTGATTCCGCCGAGCTCATAGGTGGGTGCACCGTACTCTTTGGGCGTTTCCAGCGTGGGCAGGGCGGGAAGCGTCACAGTGTAGGTCTTTTCGTAGCCGTTTACAATGGTCAGCGCGGTTTCCTTGGTGAAGTCAGGCGCGGCGGCCTTGGTGATGCTGCCAGTAGTAGGGAAGCTGCTCTGCTCCAGGGCGTAATTCTTCGCGGCCTGCCCCATCAGGGTCACTGTGGCAGTGATGTTCTTGCCGTTGCCCACACTGGCATCGTCAAAGCTGGCGGTCACGGTGTAGTCTGTGCCTCGGTTCAAGGTCACATTGTCGAAGGTCACGCTGGAGATGTCCGCGTTTGTCGTGCCGTCATAAACTTTGTCGTTTGCCGTAATGCCGGTAACGGTAACAGGCTTCGGGGTAATCACAAAGTTGGCTGTCGTATTTTCGATCAGCGTGTAATTTCTGTTGGCAATCGAGGCTGTAACTGTGTAGCTGCCTGCATTAACGGGAACGGCTGTGTCATTGTATCCGTTGCCGGTGTAGGTAAGCGTTACAGGAACGTTTTCCCCGTCCACAGCGCCGGTAAGTTTGGCAGCGGCGGCGACGACACTGCCGTAAGTGCCGCCATTCGGGGTAATGGTAACGGTGACTTCCCTGGCGGTGATGGTGGCAGTGGTTTCGGTCTGATTTCCGCTTTCAGCCAGCACATAGTTGGCGGCAGAAGCGCCGCCCAGCGTCAAATCGGAAATCGTGACTTTCTGCTCACCGACACCAGCGCTTTCCAATGTACCTGTGGCAGTAACGGTTAAGGTGTCATTTTCCAGAACACCGCCAAGGGTTACCGCGCTGTAATCCAGCACAGCTTTGGTATTGCCGTCATAGGCTTTGTCGTTTGCCGTAATGCCGGTAACGGTGAGGGGGCGTTTGGTAATATTTACCCAGGCGGATCCGGAAGCATCCGCATAGCCGGACTGGGAGACCTTATAATATACGATCTTTGGACCATTCGTGAAGTTGGTGTAGGTCAGGCTGTCCTGTGTGCAGCTCTCTGCGCTTTCGCCGTATTTTACGGTTGCGCCACTGGGCACGCCGGTGAGGGTGATTCCGTGTGCATTACCGTCATACACACCCTCATAAGCCACAGGCGAAATGCCGCTGAAGTTCTTCTGCGTGAGTTTGACCTTGATCTGCGCCGTCACAGGCGTACTGGGCTGCTCCACCTCGTCAGCAATCGAAGTAAGATCCAATGTTCCGGTGAGCGTCTGCTCCTCCAGCGTATTCGGATCATAACCGTTCCATGCGACGGGGATTTCAAATGTTTTGCCATCCACCGTGGTGATCGTCACGGTTCCGGGTAGTCCCAGCTCTTCCTGCGCCGTTCCGCAGGGTTTGTCCGTAATGTCAGTCAGCATATTGCAGTTCTTTACCGTACGCTTGACAACCTTTACGGTGTAGTCCTTAGTCAGCTCATTGTAGTTATTGGTATCTGTGGGAGTAAACACGATCGTGGTGGTCTTGTTGCCTGCGCTGTCCCAAGATTTAGCAGCACCTGCCTTGAAATCGAAGGTGCCTTCGCCGCTGCCGCCGGTGAGGGTCGCTTCACTGTTGACATAAACCGGCGCAGAAAGCTTCGGCCATTCGGTCACCACCGGATCGGCCTTCTGAATGGTATACTTCACGCTGGCGGTGGCAGCCTTATTGCCCTCGCCCACCGTGATGCTGGCGGTGTACTCGCCCGCTTTGGTGGGGAGCGCATCGTTTTCCAATTTCTCTGGACCATACTTGCCCGTCTTTATGTAGCTGATGGTGATCTCACTCGCCGCCGGACCCTGCCAATCGCTGCTTGCAGTCACCGTGGCGGGTTTGCCTTCCCCGCTGTAGGTCAGCTCGGCGGGGGCCGCAATGGTCACGCTGCCGCCGTTTCCGTCGGTCAGATAGCAGCCCTCTGCCGTACACTTCGCGGTGATGGTCGCGCCGCTTGCCGTGTACGTCCAGCTATGCTGATGCCGGGTCACGGTAAACGGCTCGCTGTAGCACTGATAGCCATTGCTGCACTGGACGAAAACGTGGTACTGATAGCTCTTGTCTACGGGCAGCCCGGAGATCGTGAGCGTCTTGCGCTGCCCGCCGGTATGCGTCGCATTATTAACAGTGTAGAATCTCGAGGTCCAGTCGTTTTCTGATTCTTTAAACACCTCCCACCAGTAGTAGTAGGTGACGTCCTCCGTTTCGGGCTCGGACGCGATTACCGCAGTCAGCGTGATATTGCCGTCCGTTGCAAACGCCGAGCTTCCGGTGTAGTTCGTATCGCTATTCGGATAGATCTTTTCGACCGCGAAGGGGGCTTTTTCAACGGTGACTTTTGACGGGATTGAATTGGCGTTGGGGAGCCATTCATTATCCGTTGTTTTTTTGTAAGCGTACCCCTTCGCCAGCAGCGCGTAGGGCTTGACATAGCCGGCATCGCTCGTGATCGCGCCGTAGCTGCCGCCGCTGAGGCTGGCGCTGCTGCCGTCGTCCTTTACAGCCACACGGCTGAAGGTGCCGTTGCTCAGCGAAAGCTTTCCGCCGTTCTGCGCCGTGACAATGGCGAGCTCCGTATTCTTGTCGTTGACGGTCAATTTCGCGTCTTTGCCGTCCACCGTCACATAGAAGCTTCCGTTGCTGCCCGTGACCGTCAGAGAAATGCCCTTGGCGATGAGGTCCACACCCTTGACCGTTTTCCCGCCGGTCGCCAGCGTCACCGGTCCGCGGGTCAGCTCATAGGCGGTCCGCTTCCCGTAGACAGTGTCATCCACATTCTGATACAGCGTGATGGTCTTTTCGCCGTCCGCCGCGTTCGCCGCCTCGATGGCAGAGGCAAAGGCCGTGTACCAGCTCGTCTTGCCGCCGACGGTCAGCGATGCCGCCATCTGCTTGCCGCAGATGCTGCAAGTGCCGTTGCCGTCCGTGCCGCCGTTGTGCTCGTGTGACTTGACAGTTACATTGGTCAGACTTGAGACCTTGTCATTACTCACGGCGCTGTCGCCGCTGTAATACGCTGCGCCCTCCGCCAGCAGGTCGGCGAGTTTGCGGTCGCCGTAGCTTTTGATTTCCTTAAATGTGCCGCCGGAGAGCTTGACTTTGGTGGTGTTAAAATCTGCGAAGGCAAACGTGCCGCCGGAGATCGTGCCCGTGACATTGTAGTTAAACGTAACGCCGCCATATTTCTTTTCACTATTAAAGCTGCCGCCGCTGATGTTCGCGGTGCTGCTGCCATTGAATTCGACACGACCATCGAAGGTACCGCCCTTGGCATTCAGCGTACCGTACACCGTGACGGAGGCGTCGGTGAATGTGACGCCCGTCTCCACCGTCGCCGTGCCGTTGATGGTCGCACCTTTATAGCTGCCGCTGGCAAAGGTCACATTCGCGTTTTCAGCGACCGTCACATTCCTGGCGGTGTGCGTTCCGCCCTCCAGCGTCAGCGTGCCGGTCAGCGTTATGGAGGTGCCGTAAGGCATATCCCGCAGCAGGGTCAGCGTCGGCTCGGTGCAGCCCTCATTGCTCCAGCCGTTCAAGGTCTGGATGGCCTCTACATAGCCGTTTTCCAGCGCACTGTCTTCCGTGAAGTAGGCAGTCTTGGTCGTGCCGTCAGCGGCCTTGGCGGTGATCTTCGTATACAGGTCCTTGTGGCACACAGAGCACACAGGGTTGCTGTCATCGGCGCACTGATGGACGCACTCCGTGAACTGCACCTTGTACGCTGTATAGCCGGTCAGTTCGGAGATTTTCTCCGTCTTGGGAACGATGCTCCATACACTGTCCTTTTCGCCGTACAGCTCGCACTTCGCATAGTCGGTTCCCAGCAGGTCGTTAACGGTGAGGCTCTTGCTCTTCGTGTTGTCCGTGATCTTGCCGATGGTGCAGGCGTTTGGATTGCCCTTCCACAGCTTCAGGCCGTAGCCCGTACTTGTGGAGCCATACGCAGCATTGCTTAAAACCAACTCGCCGATTTTGCCGCCAAAGCGCTCCAATGCGCCGCCGGCCTGCAGCTCCACGCGCGAAATCTCGCCGGTGTAGGAGTCGTCAACCGCCAGCGTTCCGTTGGACCCAACCGAAAACTTGACATTGAGCGCCTGCGTCCCGCCGCCCTTGCTAGAATCCTTGACCGTCAGAGTATTGGACTTGTTCCCGCCTCCGACATGAATGTATTTATTCTCGGTGCTGACAGTTTTGCCATTCAGATCCAGCGTCGCTGAGTAGTTCTCAGAAGAGCAATTTCCTGTGAGCGTCACATTCCGCAGCAGCGTCACGGTGCTGCCTCTGGCTGCATTAAACGCATCCGTCAGCGTCTTATAATAGGCGCTATCGCCCACGCGCGCGTCGAATTGCGTTTTGCACTTCTTGCAGGTGTAGCCGGTATCGTCCATCTCGTGCGTGCAGGGCACAAGATAGACCTTGCCGTCATTGCCCAGGCTGGTCACGCTGTCGGCGGCGTCCGCCTTGAAGTTCTCAGCGCTGAGCGTCACGCCGCTTGCCGGTTCGGCGATGGCCCCAGGATTTATGCCTTCACGCACGCCCACACGGATGACCGAATCCTCACTCAATGCGCCTGATACAAGAATGGGCAGCTTCCAATCATAATTGGCGTAATAGCCGGCCTTCACCGAGCCGGAAACGGTAAGTTTAGGGTTTGTGCTTTCTGTTCCGTCGTAGTAAACGTCATATTGATTGTTGTCGGTAACGGTAGCATCGGTGAGGGTAATAGCGCCCTTTCCATAGATGCCGCCGCCCGCAAAGGTGCTGTTGTTTCCGGTGATCGTCACATTCTTGACGGTTACCCCTCTCTCCGAATAAATGCCGCCCCCGTGGCCATACCTTGTATCCCCCGTGGCGGACGCCTTGTTGCCGGTGATCGTGGCGTTGGAGATCGAAACATTGCCGGCGTTAAAGTGGATATAGATGCCGCCGCCGTTGCCGGCGGTTGCCGTGTTGCCGGTGATGGTGCCGCCGTCCATGGTGAAGCTGCACTTCTCACCCACATATACGCCGCCGCCACCGCCGTCAGACGCACCCGCAGTGTTATCGGAAATGGTGCCGCCGTGCATGGTGAAGCTCGGCGGGTCGATATGATTCGTCGTGCCGACAAGGAACACACCGCCGTAGTCTTCATTACCGGTAATCGCTCCACCATACATGGTAAAGGACGAGCCGGTCTGATAGTCGGCGCCCTTTTTACCGACCTGCACGCCGCCGGTGATCGTGCCGCTGTACAGTTCCAATTTGCCGCCATTGACGAGCACTTCGCCTTGAACCCTGCCGCTGTCGGAGCAGTCAGTCAGCGTCAGCGTCGCGTCGCTGCCGACGGTGATTTTACCGTTGATCGTCTGCCCGTTCAGGCAGAGGTTGACCTCGCCGTCCGTTGGCACAGTCCAGTTCTCCGACACGGACTTCGTCAGATAATAGTTGCCAACAGAATCAGGCAGGGAATCGGTAGTTGTCCACTCTGTGCCAGCAGTGTCATGTTCGTGCCCGTTGACATCTCCATTCCCGCCGCAGACGCAGTGGGTATGATCGGCCTGCGGCAGCGCAAACGCAGCCAGCGCCGCACAAACGGCGTTATAGCGCGTCATGTCCAGCTTGGCGGCCTGCTCATCGGTGAGGGCCTTTATTTCTGCATCAATAGTCTTCAGCTGCTCCTCAATTTCGGTCGCATTGTCCTCCGTGACTGTTTCAGGCAGGGCGTCAATGAGTGCCTGCACAGCCAGCACCGCCTCCTCTTTTCCAAGGCAGGCGGAGAGGTCTGCACCCTTAGCAGAGCAGACGGTGCATTCAGGGTTCACAGCATCAGCGCCGCATAATTTCTCACAGATGCAGGCGGCTTCCGCTGTGCCTTTGCAGGCGGAGAGGTCTGCATCTTCCGCAGAGCAGACCGGACAGTCGGGATTGACCGCCCCCTGCTCACAGCGGGTTTCGCAGATACACTCCGCCGGAGCATTCCCGGACACGCCGGGAACAAGCCCGTTGTCCTGAGAATTGCACAGTTCACAGGTATACCCGCAGGGCGTCCCCTCTGTGACCGGGATGTAGCCGCAGCTATCGTCATGCTCGCCGCGTTCATGAGGACAGCTTAATTTTTTTGTGATACAGCCGCTTTCCTTACTGCATTTATGGGTACACTCGGTCGGCTGGGCCTCCTCTACTTCAGATGAGGTCGCCGTATTTTCTGATACGCTGCCTTCCAAAACAGGGTAACAGCTTTCGTCATGTTCATGGATACACTTCTTCACAAGGGTGTAGCAATCCTCAGTATGCTCATGTTCACAGGCTGCCCCTTCGGTTCCTTCCGTATATCCGCAGTCCTCTGTATGTTCCGGGTGATGCTTGCACAACCCCGTATGGACGGCGGATACACCCGCTTCCACCGCAGATGCCGGAACTCCCGGCATCGTAAAAATCATTGCCGCCGCCAGTAAAAACGCGGCCGGCCGTTTCCATTTCCATATCATTTATTCATCCTCCTCACGCGGTTCGTTCCTTCTCGTTGTTTTCTGAAGCAGTTGGGATACCGCCTCCCGCAGCTGATATTCTGTCACAGGCTTTACCAAAAAGGTGTCCGCCTGCAGCCTGCGGCTTTGGGGTTCAAATTCTGCCTGTTCGCTGATCCACAGGAGCGGGACATCCTTGCTGTACCCTCGTATGCTCATGCAGAAATTCATTCCCCTGGCTCCGTCCTCCATGACCACCACAGCATCATAAGGCCCATCCCGCTGCATGGCATAGACGCAGAATACACCATTATCAAAGCGGTCTACTTTGCCCAGCTTCATCAGCAAAGCGGTTTCTTTTTCTTTCTGGCTATAACTGCACAGCGCAATTCGCATTTCCATACCTCCGTTTCCTGATGGGCTCCATCGCCTCATATAGCTCCTGATCACTACAATCTATGGAGAGGAATGCCGGGATACGAAGCTGATACGCGATCAGGGCGAAGTTTTTATCATCGCTCCACCAGACAAGCGGTGTTTCCGGTGCCAGCTGCTTTGCCTGAATGGCAGCCTCCAATCCCCTTGCCCCGGTCATTGCGATGACAACCGCATGATATCGGCTCCGCCGCAGTGCCTGAGATAGCTGCTTCTCATTCCATAGCTCGTCGATGACAAGCTGTCCGTCCCCAGCAAAAAGGGAGCGCAGCCTGCTCTCAAACCATTCTGCATTCCTTAATTCCGTACAAAGTGCGATTTTCATGCTGAGCCTCCTTTCCTGAAAAGAAAAATAAAAAAACCAGACCTTCTCATCGGAAAGTCTGGTAGTATAATTAGAGTAGCATCTTGTCAAGGGAAATGCAACCGACTTTGTTTAAGACGCAGGTTTCCTGTTTAAGACGCAAGTTTTTTCCTGCGGTTTTATGTTATACTAATATTGGATTATTGTGCAAAGGAGATGGCACGATGCAGATTGCGATTGTGGATGACAGAGCAGAGGACAGAGCCGAACTGTCTGTCTGCCTGGAAAATTATATGAAAAAGCATCAGCTGGACTATACGCTGACAGAATTTGAGGACGGAGAGAATTTTCTGAAAGCTGCCGCCCAGGTCAATTTTCAGCTTGTCTTTATGGACATCTATATGGAGAACATGGATGGAATGGAGGCCGCCAGAAGGCTGCGCCAGAAAAACAGGCTCTGTAAGATCGTTTTTCTGACCATTACAGAAGATTATGCCCGGATGGGGTACAGCCTATCCGCCAGCTATTATCTGCTGAAGCCGCTTTCGCTCCATCAGGCAGATTTTGAAGAAGCGATGGAGCTGTGCCAGCTAAAACCGCCCTATGAAGTGATGACACTTTCGGTTATGGCTGACCGTCAAAAGCTGGAACTTCCCACAGAGAAGATTCTATACATAGATTATCAAAACCGTATGACGCGGATTCATACGGCGGAACGCGTGATACCGGTAAGCGGAGGCTTTCAGGAGGTTACTGCCGCATTGCAGAAGGACAAGCGTTTTTTGCCCTGCTACCGGGGCGTTCTAATCAACATGGATTACATCAGCCAGGTTGACAGTCAGACCTTCCGTTTGATAAACGGGGAGGAACTTCCGATTGCCCTCCGCAATGGAAAACAGCTGCGGGAAACCTACCGTCAATATGTTTTCTCTGGAATGGGGGGTATCGTATGAGAATGAAGCAAATGCACAGGCGTATTCTGGAGGGCTGTCTGGCCTGTCTCCTCTGCTTCACCTGCAGTATCCCAGCATTTGCCGCCGAAACTGCAACCCCATCCAATGCCGATGAAAGAAGGGAGAATCCGCCGGATTTAGAAAGCGAGGCTCCGGGGACACTGGAGAGCAAAACCCCGGAAGCATCGGAAGAAGTATCCCTCGTCCTTGTCACAGAAATACAAAATGAAGACGAACTGCTCTCCCTGCCAGATTTCACCCTGCCCCTTAGAACCACACCGTCTGATGATGACCTGGAGGAAATTTATCAGCTGGTCCTTCAGTATCAAACCGTCTGTGCCACTGTAACAGCAGGTGAAGAAATCCGGCAGGAAACATTTTCTGTCGCATGGGATTTTTCGGCCATTGACCAGACCACTCCAGGCGAATATACCGCAGCAGGCCGGATTGAACTGCCGGAGGGGTATGCCTTTGGTGAAGCTGTCTTGCAGGAGCTTCAGATTTCCGTCCGGGTGGAAGAAATGCCGCCTGCTGTCATTACCTCCATAGAGCAATGGTATCCTTATACGGACGCGTTTGCGGTTCAACAGGGCAGCGAAACCGAAACGCTGGAAAATTTGTTTTCCTTTTCCCCTTACTATCTGGAATGCTATGCGGAAAATGGAACCAGCTACACCGCTGTGGTGGAATGGGATTTTTCTGGTATTGATTTGAATACTGTGGGACTGTACCATGCAGCAGGAAGGCTGACTGCACCGGAAAATACCATATTTGCGGATCGTGTCGATTTCCCTGAAATTTCAATTCCTGTTTCTGTTCAGGCTCCGGGCAGCCCAGACATCAACTGCTTCCTGGTTCGCAGAGGAAGCCTTTATTTTCCCTGGGTTACACCTCCGGGGAATCTGGACAAGGTCAGTATATGGCTGTCCGAAAACAACGGTTCATGGAACCGTCTGGAAAGTGGCGTTTATGTGGGTCAGGAAATGCTCTCGATTGCCACCCGTCTGCTGGCACCGGGCAGCAGCTACCGCCTTCAGGTTGATTATGACGGCGGACAGACCGGCATCCTGTCCTTTACCTACGCAGATGAAATTGTCCTTGAAGGGTATCATGAAGGCGACCGGGATGGAGGGGATGCAGGCGGGAATCCACCCGATACCATCATTCAACCGCCTCCTGAAGATACCGACGATCAGGATGACGGTTTCGCAGACAGGCCCTCCACAAAGCCTCCAAAACCGCCTGCAACAAATGGCGGCAGAGTGGATTCCAACGATTCTGAAAAAACACCACCTGTCAGTGAAGAAAATGATCCTGCGGATCATGAACCATCCCACAAGTCTTCCGAGCCATCCTTGGAGGGAAAGGATGATTCCATAGATATAGATAAAGACGATTTCCCATCGGAACAGGCAAACGGTGATACAGAGGAAGATGCGGATTCCAAAAGCCCTGATTTTTCAGAGTTCTTCGATGAAACCACCGACCGGATTTCCGGCATGCGCTTTTTGATGATGCTGCAAACAGGGGAGCAAAGAGCCGTCTTTTCCAAACAAGGAATCACCATCAGCATACCAAAAGACGCCTTGCCGGAGGGCATCCAAAACGAAGATCAGATTGAAGTCATCATCCAAAAGGATACGGACGGCGGTTTTTCTTTTTCGTTTTCCATCAATGGAACTGCACTCAGCTCCCTGCCGGATGTTTCTGTCATGCTGCCCTGTCCAAATGACCCGGCAGCCGGCACATGGTTCCTCTGTGATGAAAGCGGCGTGGAAATTCCCATGACCGGTTATGACGATGCGGCAAAAGCCGTCTCCTTTCAGATCAGCCATACAGGGGCATACACCATTGTGGGAAAGGAAGATGCCATTTCCCTGGCACAGGCCGCCGACACAGAGCATAGCCGGTCGCCCATACTCCTTTTGATTCCGGCCTGTCTGCTTCTTCTGTCTGCCGGTGTGTTTTTCCTAAGGAGGAGGCGAAAATAAGATGGTATCTTCTGCGGTAAAAAAATATGCTGCCTTATGTATGGTCTGCCTGTGCTCATCCCTGTTTTTTCTTGGCCTGTATCAGTTCAATAATAAATATAGCCAGAACACAATCCAGGCGGCAAATGGGATTCTGGCGCTTTCTGAGGAAGAACTTCAAAAGTCACCGGTGCGCTTTCTGGTATCCGGCTGGGCATTTTATCCTGACGCGCTTTTGACCCCGGAAGAAATACAAGATGAAAGCCATTATATGCGCTACCTTTCCATCGGAGAGCAGACCAATTTCTCCAGCCCTGCAAACTCTTCTCCCTATGGCTGCGGGACTTATCAGATGACATTCTTTCTGCCGGAACGGAAGGAAACATATGCGCTGGAAATCCCGGAAGTGTTTTCTGCTTACAACCTTTATCTGGATCATGACCTGATCCTGCAAATGGGGGAACCGGCACAGGGGACACCATTGGTTCAAAACCGCATGGTCACTTTTCATGGCGGAAAACCGGTCACACTCACCATAGCGGTCAGCAACTATGACCACTTTTACGGAGGGATTGTCTATCCGCCTGCTTTCGGAACGATGCTGGCGGTCAATACAACCAGAGGAATCCGGTTTGCATTCTGCCTGTTCAGCTGTACAGTTACCTTTGTCTGTGCGCTGTTGTCCTTTTATTTCAGCCGCCGGATGAAACAGAAAAATACATTCCTGTTCGGACTGATCTGCCTTGCCATGTGCGGCCTGTCATCCTATCCTGTGCTTCATATGCTGGCTGCGGTTCCCGTATTCCCCTGGTACACGATTGAACTGTTCTGTATCTATCTGGTTACCTGGCTGATCATAGTTCTGCAAAACCGGATATGCAGGCCGGGCTTCCTGCCTGCGGCCATCAGTAATGGAGTGGGCGCTGCCTTCCTGGTATATGCGTTTGTGTATGGCATGATGGCTTCCCATCTCTCCCTTGGAGCGATTCGTTTCTTCTCTGCATCGGTCTTTTGTTATAAGGCGGCATCTGCGCTCTATCTGCTTATCATCGCTGTGCTTGCCATTCACAGAGGAGAAAAACGGAGCAGGCCGATCTTCTATGCTGCGGCAGCCGCAACCTGCGCCTTTATATGGGATCGCCTTCTGCCGGTTTATGAACCGGTTATCGGCGGTTGGTTTTTGGAATGGGGCAGCTTTTTCATAGCAGCAGCCATCGGTTATTCCCTCTGGCGCGATGTGATAGAAGGATATGGAAACAGCCTGATTTTCCAGGAAGAACGCAAGCAGGTCATCCGTCAGCTTTCTATGCAGACCGAATACAGCCGTCAGGTTTCAGAGGCAGCGGCAGAAAACAGAAGGCTGATCCACGACATCAAACACCATCTGCGCACCATAGACCGCATGGCCTCTGAACGTGGGCAGACAGAGATCTGCTCCTTCCTGTTACAGGTAGAGGAACAGGTTGCGGCATCATCGGGTCACTCCCCTGCCCAGTTCTGCAAAAATCCCGTTGTAAATGCACTGATTGAATACTACTACGGCATGGCGCAGACACAAGGGACAGAATTTCAGGTACGGCTCGATCTTCCCGATCAGATGCCGCTTACCGATGTGGAACTGTGTACGGTGCTGGGCAATCTTTTGGACAATGCCGTTGAGGCGTGCAGCCGCCAAAAGCAAGGGGTGCGCCGCGTTTTCATTGCAGGCGAAACCAGAGGCAATATGTACTTTTTGAAGATTGAAAACACTTACGACGGTCTGGCCTTGCAAGAGGGAAAAACATTCCTCTCCCGAAAGGGCGCATCCGCCGATCATGGAATCGGGCTTTCCTCTGTCCGAAAAATCATTGAAAGCCATGGCGGTGATCTTGATCTCGTTCCCGGTGAGGAATCCTTTCTTGTTGGAATTACAGTGGGTTTATAAACATTGCTCATACAAAAGGACACCATTACTTACATTTGCATAAGCAATGGTGTCCTCTCTATTTTCCAAGTTCTTCTTCCATAATATTCCTAATCGCTTTAATACCCGTAAAAGTCAATTTTATTCCACGATTATACATAGCCAGTACTTCATTCAGATTTTCAACAAGTACCTTATCCAACTTTTTATGTATCGTTACAGGCTGTTCCTGAATCGTATGAACATGGTCAAAATATTTTTCAATAACAGGAAATGTATTCTGTATCAAAAAAGCATTTTCTTTCCCTGCAAATAATCCAATCACTATCGTATTGCATTTACCATATCGTTTCTTTTTCTTTTCAACGATTTCCTTGTATTTCTCAGCTTGTGAGCTAATTGGTATCATCCAATACAATTTTGGATTTTTTCTATCCTGAATTGCATAGTAATGAGGACGATAGTTCCCCTGTTCCTTATTACTCATCAAATATTTATCCTGAACCAAGTCAAAAAATTCATCCTTGATATGATACGAATATCCCTGTTGTATCTCCATAAATAACCTTTCCTATGTGATAAAATTCCCCATCAGCATTCACTGATGGGGAACATTTACAAACTATACTATTTTTATCCCACTTGTATAGCAAGTGGCTTCATTTACGAACTGAATTATTTATACCCCGCACCATCAGCAAGCGGCAAACATTTACTTCTATCCTTAGTATATACAGTTTCTCTGAATTTAGCAACCTGTTTTTTAAGTTTAGAAATATTTTTTACTATATCATGGCTCATCATTTGTCGTAACTCTGTCGTAAAATACAAATTTAAGCCTCTTAAATTGCTTGAAAACGCCCTGTTTTCGGCATTTTATTTCTCCAAACTCTTCATCGTCGGGAATTTTTTTAATTTTTCTTCATTACCCTTCGTGATGCTTCGCTGTGCTATTTCTATTAAATTGTCTTCTCTTCATCACCATTCATGATGAATCATTGTCAAATCATATCTGTTGTCAATTTGATGTCATTTGGTTATTTCTGTTGTCAGATGAAAGGGTTCATAAGCCCTTCTTAAAATACATCCATTGTTGCAGCCAAATGTTCAAATGTTTCCTGTTTTTTCTTCTCTGTCGCTTCTGCATAGATATCCACAGTGGTCTGAATATCCTTATGCCCCATGATCGACTGGATTATTTTCAGGTTCGTTTTTCTTTCACAAAGCCTTGTGCAAAATGTCTGTCTCAAGCTGTGCGCTGAAAAATCCGGCAACAGCACCGGCTCCCGATGCTCTTTTTTTGCCTCTATTTCTTCTGTTGCGTTATAAGCAGATGAGATTCTCTTGATTGCCCGATTAACTGACTGGGCATTCATTATATTTCCATAACGGTTACAGAAAACAAAGCCTGTCATCCCATCAATCTCTGCATCTGTCCAGCCATTTTCTTTCTGCTCTTCCCAGATCATTTCAAAAGCATCTTTCACTGTATCCAACATGGGAATCGTACGCATTCCGGCTTCTGTTTTCGGCGTTGAAATGTGATTTTCCGATGCCCGCTCTTCTCCTACCGGATAATACGTTAGATTATATATCCAGACCGTCCATCTGATCTTTCATGAGCTGTGCTTCTTTTTCCCGAAGCGTTACAAGGTCTTGTGCATAAACATATTTACGTCTTCCGAGAGGATCCGTATAAGTATATACATATCTTCCGTCTGAACGTCTCTGTGATTCACCTTTTTGCATGAAAAAAGCAGCTAACCTATTTTTCATAGACTAACTGCTCGTATTTTAGTTCCATATTCAGTTTTATTCTACAAATCCGACAGTGAAATTCGGTCGTATGCGCCATTTTTCTTATCTTCCGGATGTGGTTCCAGTCCGATAATTGTAATATCTTTCTGGTCCGGTCCATAAACCCAGTACATTCTCATTGCGCCACTGGTTTTATTTTCCAGATATGATTGCCACACTTTCATTCCATAACGTCTGGATAATGGCTCTATTTCATGGGTTTGAAGACTCGGATAACCCGGATCATCCGACAACAGCTTTAAAGCCTTTCCCCATTTTTTATACAACTGTTCTTCCTTCTTTTTTATATTACCGGAACGATATTTCTCCTGCAGATCTAACCAAAGTTCCTACATTTCAGGAATTCCCATTCGTATATTAAAATTCATCTCTTATTCCTTTTAAAAATCTGACAGGTCAATAGCCGGGGAAACATCGCCTCTCTTAAAGTTACTTACTGCACGATCCATATCTGCCAGAGTTCTGGCTGAAATGCTCTCTGGCACTACCAGTTCCCGAGGTTCCAGAATAATGCAGCCATTTCCGTATTCTTTTACATTGTAATACTGATAAGCAGCTCCTCTGAGCGTAATTCTTTTTTTGTTATCCAGATGGGCAACATAATCTTTCATCGCTTCCATTACCAACACCTCCTACGCAAGCATTTGTGTGGGAAATCCCACCTCTTATTATTATAATACGCTTTTCTATATTATCTGTCAATCTACTTTTACTTACTCCTGATACTTGAAAGTATTCATGCACCGGCAGACGGCAGGTGGCAGATGAGTCCGACATAACTAAGCTCTTTAATAGCAAAATTAAACTTAAAATCAAATTTTTTGTACTGATTTCCTGTTTTATTAAATGTATATAGTTTCTGTTCAAATTCAGCAATATGCTCATCTAACTCACTAATTCTGTCTCTAATTTCAGAACGCTCTAACTGTCCACCTGCTTCCTGAAGGACTTCACTCATTTGGACAAAGGGGTATGAAATGCACACCCAAAATCGCTGCTTTTCAAAAAATTTTTCAAAAAATTTTTCGAAATAAAAAAAGCCGCCTGCTCCGGTTAGGAAACAGACGACAAAACACGTTCTAAATGTATTCAATTTTCAATTTCTTTTTCTTTGCTTCAAGCACTTTACATAGAACATCATCTACTGCATCGGTGTATCGTCCCTGAGCTGCTAAATTGTTCTTCAGTGCAATGAGTGATTGTATCACTGGGCTTCGTTCTTCTTCATTTAAGTATCAGGTGTAAGCGGTAAGTTCTTCTCCGACCACTCCGAAACAAGCTCCGGGTGTACTTCTGCTAAACTGTTACTCATATCAAAACCTCCACTTCCTCTGTGATTAGAGTATATGAAGTTTTAGCTTTATCTTGTAGTTTGCGAATATCTGTATAAATAGAAAAAGCCCTTTGAGAAAAGGATTTCTCCTCTCTCAAAGGGCAAGTTGGCAAACTGGAATTTATATAATTATTCCTCTAACTTTCCCCATTTTATAGGCTTTCCCGCCTGTCCATTAGTGAAATGATATGTAGTTTCCCTTATTTTTGCCCTTATGAGATAATCACAAGGGAAATAAGGGAAATTTTTTAGTCATTGCCCACCACTTTATCAAGAAGCCGAACTGATTTTCGTTTCGCATCTCTTGTGGAGTGAGCATAGACGTTCATTGTGGTACTGACATCTGAGTGTCCCAACAATTCCTGCACATCTTTTGGGGCAGCTCCATTTGCTAAAAGGTTGCTTGTATAGGTGTGACGTAACTGGTGGAAATGAAAGCCTTCAAATCCCTCTAATGTTTTTGCCACCTTTCTGCAAACAGTCCCCAAAGTAGTTGGAAGTTCCAAACAACCATCCGGTCTTAAACAGACGAAAGAAATTTCTTTATAATCTGTCGGGACTTCCTCTGTTCTGTCTAAACAATAATATTCGTAGTACACTCTGTTTTTCTCTTTGACCTCTTTGTAGTAGTTCGTGTGATAAAGTTCTCCGTACTGCATTCGATTTTTTAACTGCTCTTTCCGGGCATTACGGAAAATCTCTACCAGTGTATCTCCAAAATCAACAACCCTTACTTTTTTCCGCTTGGTTGGTCCGATGATATATTTGCGCTTTGAGCCATCATATCGGATGCTGCGTCTTATGGTAAGGCATTGTTCTTCCAGATTTACGTCCTGCCATGCCAAACCGCAGGCTTCTCCAATACGAAGCCCGGCATAATAGGCTATCTGGATTGGAAGTATTGCGGCTGGGTTCTTTTTTTGCAGATAAGCAAGCAATCTTTCATAATCTTCTCGTGAAATTGGTTGGACATTTCCGTCCATATCCTCATCGGAAAACAAATCCACTTCATCCGTCTGATACCGCAGTTTAATATACTGCATGGGATTGAACGTAATATACTGCTTTGGAAATACTGCAAAACGGAAGGACTGCTGCATGACTGCGGAAAAAGAATGGATATAATCTTTGCTGTAACCCTTTCTCTCTTTTCCGTCGGGATGAACTCCCCCGAAGGAAAGCAAATCGAAGAAGGATTGCAAATGTTCAGAGGTTACATTTTTCAGTTTCCGTTCTGCCAATGGGTGTTTCTTGATATTTCGGATTGTTCCGAGGTAATTCTCCACCGTACCATTGCTGAGCGTACCTGTTTTTAATTCCTCCTCTGCCCACACATCCAAAAGCTGTCCGACTGTGAGATTTTCCGCTTTGGCAACAAATTTCTTTTTCTCATAATCATCCATTGCCTGACGGAGCAGCTTTTCAGTTTCACTTTTGCTTTCTGTTCCAACGCATTCTTTCTGAACAAGATTGCCGCTTGCGTCCTCTACATAGAAGCGGTAGTACCATTTCTTTCCTTTTTTTCTTACAGATCCTTTTGCCATAATCGTATGTCTCCTTTCGATATTAGACAATCGGAACTGATGAAATGCTTCGTGCGTGTAAGTATATCATAACTCCGGTTGTCTTACTATACCGATTCGGAATCTTCGTATAAGACTTCTGATAAAAGATTTGCAAGCCTTTGTTCTGCTGTTTTTGGTTTCTTGGAATAGAGCCTTACAACGTCTGCCATCTCATTAAAAGCATTGATGGTGTGAGTGATTTCCCTTAAGAACATAATCTCATTATATTCATCATTCGATTCAAACCCTATTGTTTTGGCAATATCCGTCTGACCAGCATTCCCCTTGAAGTTTTTGCAGGCGAACTGGAAGGAATCCAAAAACAGACCATATTGTTTTAACATCAGCAGTAATAAATCTTTTGAAAAAGCATCTTCTTCTTTGGTAAGGGCAAGCGGTAACTGTTCCAGAATATCTCCCATCGCATCACGAATCTGTAACTCTCTCTTATCCGTAATGTCGGTTTCATATTCATCTGTTTCCCCTTTGAGCCATTCCACAGATACATGGAGTGCTTCCGAAAGACCTTCCAGCACCATTTTTTTCGTATTGTCAATCGAACCATTCTCATAACGCAGGATTGTAGAAGCGGTAACACCCATCTTTTCTGCGACATAAGGCTGTGTCAGATTCAATTCCAGACGGCGCTGTTTTACTCTGCTGCCTATCAGCTTGCGTAGTTCTTTATCTTTCATGCTGACTGCCTCCTTTTTCGGTATGTATGAATTATAGCATTGTTTTTCTGTAATTGCAATATGCAACTTAAAAATTATTTTTAATATTTCGTAACGCTTGACAAAAAGATATGAAAAGGATATACTTACATCACAAGAATTGCATAATGCAATTTATAAGGAGGTGATTATATGACGCAAAGAAAAATTGCATTATCCATCGAAGAAGCTGCTGACTATACGGGAATCGGCAGAAACACCTTAAGACAGCTTGTAGAATGGAAGAAACTTCCAGTATTAAAGGTTGGTCGCAAAGTCCTGATTAAAACCGATATTCTGGAAATGTTTATGGAAGCGAATGAAGGTCGTGATTTGAGGGATAGAGGAAATGTAAAAGCCGTAACAAGAACTGCGGCAAATTAAAAAGGCGGCTTCCAAAGAAACCGCCAAAGGTTCTATCAGACCGAAGCCATGATATACCTACACGCAAGA
>OGYH01000374.1_pt1 | contig 47488 bp, 32 predicted proteins | sample 1576511 | NCBI WGS metagenome assembly OGYH01 (sample SAMEA3541522, study PRJEB24748) | human gut metagenome | biome: human gut; feature: human-associated habitat; material: faeces | place: China | collected 2012
TCGCTCAACTGCCCCGTGCAACTTTCTACTATCATTTGAAGCAGATGCAGAAAGATGACAAATACGTATCTGTTAAGCCCTCAAGCGGACTTGACAAAAGAAAATATCGCAGGCAGCAGGCAGAAAAAAGCGCAACTCTAAAAGGCCGCCGCGAATGCGCCGACCTGACGATCTAGATTACAGTTGGTTATTTCGTGAGATGCAGACCTGTGGATTCCATATCTACAGGCGGCAGATCTTCCAATGCAGCGAAGTATGCCATCACCTTGCCATAATAACGGCGCAGAAACTTATTGCCCGCAGCTATCATGTAAACATAGTACGGCTTGCCCTCGGCACGCTTCTTGTCCATGAACTGGAACACTGGTTCGTCTGCCGGAGCACGTTGCAGATGTACTTTCATAATGTTGAACAGCGTTCTGCGCAGATATGGAGAGCCACGCTTGGTGGTCCTATTGCTACGGGAGCAGTAATTGCCTGATTCGCTCGGCGCGGGGTCAATACCTGCAAAGGCAACCAGCGACTGTTTACGCTCAAAGCGGCGCACATCACCGATTTCCGCCATAAGCTGCGGTCCAAGGGATTCACCAACACCGTACATTTCCATGACGACAGAGTATTCGGGCAGCTGAGATGCCAGCTTGTTCATCTCGCTGCGGTAAGTTTCTACGCTGCGCGAGATCGCTGTGAGCTGGTCAGCAGCGGCCTGAACGAGCGTTTTCGTGACAGAGATTTTCTGCACCAGTACAACAGCGGACTTTGCCAGAGCATATACCTCGGCAGCTTTCTCTGTGCTGAACTGGTAACGGTTTCGTTTGCACCATTTGCGGTAACGCTCAGTAAAAGCGTTCAGACTGCCGCTGCGAACGCAATCAACATGCCAGAAGTCATGGGTCAAATCAACCCATTTCTGCGTGCCGTCACCGCGCACAGGGCTGTCAAACAGCTTGCGGATACCGGGAAAAGACTGTTCCTGAAGTGCGATGAGGTTGTTTGCGGTAGCGGTTTTCTGCTTAATGGCCAGCTGAAACTGACGGTTCATAGTTTTCAAATCGTATCCATAGGAATATAATCACGCAATTCGCTCCAATTGTCAAGAGCATATTTGGCAATCTTTATCGCATCTGCCTTATCGGTCTTGACCTTGCGGAGAGAATTATTGCCGTACTCTTTGATAAGCAAAGGATTGACTGCCGAAACGTAAAGTCCGGCTTCATGGAGAACCTTGGCGATGCTCTCATAGTAACGTCCGGTGTGCTCCATAACTACTCGTGTTTCGCCCTCAATGGATTTAAGCTGTTTTGCCAGAGAGGCCAGCTCCTCGGCGCTGTAGCGCACATCGAATGGCAGTTTTACCACCTCGCCAAAAGGACGAAGTACGGCCACGGTGCTTTTTCTGCCGGAAACGTCAATGCCTGCTGCGTTCATGTTCATCACTCCTGAAAGAATTTGCAATGGACAGAGCCATCTTTACCCATTGCCGATTCTATCTGTTTGGTGACACGAACACGCGGTTCTACCTGCACAAATCGAACGCTGCGAACAGGAGGATGGCTGACTGACTTAACAACGGGCACGAAGCCCTTGGAAGAAAGGGTCAGACCATTACCTTCCTATTCTAACAGCTTAAGCAACGAGATGTCTCGGCTCGTAGCTGGCTGCCACTTTTCCGAGGCAAATATATTGTAACAGGAAGAAATCGCAGCAATTTACCACGAAAACAGGGGCCGGTACGGCTATCGCCGGATCACGGCAGAACTTCGCAAGCGTAAATTCTCTGTGAACCACAAGACTGTCCAGCGGCTCATGAAGAAGCTGGGCTTAGTTTGTCGTGTCAGGATGAAAAAATATCGTTCCTACAAGGGAGAAGTAGGCAAAATTGCACCAAATTTGCTAAATCGGGATTTTCATGCCGAAAAGCCGAATCAGAAATGGGTCACGGATGTGACGGAGTTTAGCCTGTTCGGAGAAAAGCTCTATCTGTCCCCGATTCTCGATTTGCACAGCAACGATCTGGTCAGCTATACCATATCGGATCGTCCTGTGCTCAGCATGGTGACGACCATGCTGAACGAGGCATTTGCAAAAATTCCGGACGGAACAAACCTCATTCTCCATTCTGACCAAGGCTGGCAGTACCAACACAAACAATACCAACAGATGCTCCGGGAGAAAGGTGTTCGCCAGAGCATGAGCCGCAAGGGAAACTGTCTGGACAATGCTGTGATAGAAAATTTCTTCGGACTGCTCAAAAGTGAACTGTTATATCTGCAAGAATTTCAGTCCATGGAACACTTCAAACAGGAACTGATCGAATATCTGGATTACTACAACAACCGCAGGATCAAGGCAAAGCTAAAGGGCTTGCCGCCTGCAATTCACAGACAGCAAGCCCTTTCGGCTGCTTGAACAATTTTTACTTCAAAATATTGTCTAACTTTTTGGGGTCACTTCATGCAAGTCTTGCCGCTTTTCGGTTTATTTGTTTTCGGTTTTCACGATTTTCTTTATAAAATGACATTGAGGAAATCCTGTGCAGCCCCAGAATTTTTCGCCGATATGTGTGCCGCGTCTGGCCTCCCGCATGACAAGCGGCTTGCCGCACTTCGGACAGCATTTTCCCTCCGACGGCGCAGGTGCAGGCCGCTCGGCGGCAGGCTGGTCCTCCAACTCCTCCTGCTTGAATTTTTCGATATAGGTGATTGGCTTTTCAATGTGCATCTGCAGATACCGCTCACCCATTTCCTTCAAATCTTTCAAAGAAGAAGCCGATTCCTTGGACGCCTTATTCATTCGTTTTATCGTTTCAATCAACTGGTCTGCTCGAATGACCTGTTCCTTGACCTCTTTCTTCGCATATCGGTCGTTGACAACAGTTTTCGGGTTGGCAAGCACGACTAAGCCCCTAAAAAAGTCCTTAAACAAGTAATTCTTCCATGCGACAAGGATTTTGCCGTCATTTTCGCTCCTTCGTTCCTTGAGCACCTGCAAATGCCGCTGATTCTGCGTAATCGGCGAATAAATTCCCTCTTTATAGTACCGACCGCCGCAGCGAATTGTGCGGATAAAATCGCCCTTGCTGTTGATCTCGATATTGCCGAACAGATTTTTGCACTCCAACACAAAGTTAATCTTTGGAGTCAGTACCAGAAAGTCAATCTGTGCCGAGGCACCGGACACGCTTTCAATATACAAATCGTGCAGCACAACCATATCCATACCGCTGTTTTTCAGCTCAAACAGAATATTATCCTCACCGATAATGCCGGCTTTCACCACGGCAATCTCTTTTGCGATTTTTTTCGCGTTTTCTCCGGTTGCCTTTTCCGCCAGCTCCTCCAGCTGCCGCAGATACTCCTTTGCGTTGCTGGATTCTTTCGCAATCACAACCTCCGGTTTTGAAAACAGTCCCATGTTTATCCCTCGTGTTTCTCTTTTTCCTGCAATTTTCGCTTGTATAATTTTAGTATACCATATAGGAGAAACAAGGAAAAGTTCCGTCCTCAAATTTATCCACAGGTTTGTGCATATCTTCGTGGATAGTTCCGCAGGCACGCAAAAGCCGCAGACGAAAGTCTGTGGCTTTTCTCTTTGGCGTTTACTTGGCTCTGCCAATCTCCGTTGCCTTTCTCGGCACAATCTGCGCTGTGTATATTTATGATGCAGATTGCAGCGGCAATCACACTCGGGTGTTATTTTCCGTCGTTTGCAATCGCGGTGTCAATATTCTCCTGCAGCTGCTTCATGCTGTTTTCGTTCGTGATGCCGCCGAGTACCGGTTCACCGACGATTTTTCCGTTCCGGTCGATAACATAGGTGGTCGGGAATGACATGATGTTCAGTGCAAACTTGCCTGCCTCGCTGCCGGATGCAAAGGTAATGTTGCGGTAGGATGCCCCCTTGGTCTGCAGAATCTGTTTAGCGGTAGCAATGGCATCCGCATTGTCGTCAAGCGTTTCGGTGTTGATGCCGATGACCTCACCGCCCTGAGCCTTGACAGTCTGATTCAGCTTGTCCAGATCACCAAGTTCAGCCACGCACGGCTTGCAGCCGCTGAACCAGAAATTCACGACCGTAAACGCGTTGTCAGCGAACAAGCTGCTGTCCACAGCGTTGCCGTCCAGGTCTTTGCCCTCGAAAGCGGGGAACACGTCGCTGGCGGGTGTGGTGGTGCCTTCCTCGGGCGGAAGTGCCTGCAGCTGATCCTCCAGCTTGCGGACCTTGGCGGCATCGTCGGTCAGCGTCTTGTAGTCCTCGTCCGAGAGCTGGTCCTTGACGTTTTTAATCGCAAGATCGAGCACATCGGCGTAGTTGGTGCTCTGGGTGCTCTGCGTCAGATTGTCCTTGTCGAGCGAATTCAGAGCCGTTGTCCACAGCTCCTGGTGCTGGTCGAGGATGGCGTTTTCCTCCGCTATCAGCTCGGAGACGGTTTTTGCCGGTTTGCCGCAGGCGGATGCGCCGAGCAGCAGGCTTACGGACAGGGCAAATGCGATCAGTCGATTTCGTTTCATTAGATGGTCTCTCCTTTGTCAGTCGTTTGGGTTTTATCGCCCAGACCGTAGCGGTAGCAGATAGCATCGGTCGGGCAGGCTTTCATGCACATGCCGCAGCGGATGCACTCGGCATGATTGGGGTTTTTGGTGATGTCCACATCCATTTTGCAGGCTTTGGCACACGCGCCGCAGGATACGCACTTATGCGTATCCACCTGCATCTGAAACAGTGAAACACGGTTCAGCAGGGCGTAAAAGGCGCCGAGTGGGCACAGCCACTTGCAGAACGGACGGTAAAACAGCACGCTGCACACGATAACGGTCAGCAGAACGGCTGCTTTCCAGGTAAACAGTGCGCCGAGCGCAGCACGGATGCCGGAATTGACCGCCGCCAGCGGTAATGCGCCCTCGAGCACGCCCTGCGGACACAGGTACTTGCAGAAGAACGGATCGCCCATGCCGAGTTCGTTTGTGACAAGTACGGGCAGCAGCACCACCATGATCAGCAGCACCGCATATTTCACATAGCGGAGCGGCTTCAGCCTTTTGGTGGACAGCTTAGGCGAGGGGATTTTGTGCAGCAGCTCCTGAAACCAGCCGAACGGGCACAGAAAGCCGCAGATAAACCGTCCGAGCAGCACGCCGAGCAGGATCAAGATACCGGTGATGTAATACGAAAACCGGAACTTCGACGAGCCGACGACTGCCTGAAATGCGCCGATCGGGCACGCGCCCGCCGCGCCGGGACAGGAATAGCAGTTCAGGCCGGGCACGCAGACCGCCTTGCCGCCGCCCTGATATAACTTGCCCTGCAAAAAATTCGGCAGGTGGATATTGGTCAGCAGAGCCGCTGCTGCCTGTATCCAGCCGCGAAAGCGGGCTAAAACCGGAATCCTTTTCTTATCCAATCCCAACACACTCCATACACAGGCGGATCGCCTTTGATAATACCGTATCGGCTTCGCCTCTCCACAGGCCGAACCCGATCATTGCAATGCCGACTGCCAGCAGGAAGAGCTGGGCGGCGGTTCTGTGCTTCAGCATCGTTATGCCCCTTTCGAAGTTGTTGACACCAGTATACCGCACGGGAGATAAAATCTGTGTTAAGGTGCTTAAAAAACAAAAATTTTTTGCAACAGATTTCGTTAACACAAATTTTATCCCTGTCTGGTATAATAAAGGTATGAAAATGCAAAGGAGGAAAGTTCATGCGGCTTTTGGTGATAGAGGACGAGCGTGATCTGTGTGAGGACGTTGCAAAAAAACTGCGTCTGTCCGGCTATGAGGCGGACACCTGCTTTGACGGAGAAGCGGCGCTGGAGCTGTTGGCGGTAGAGAAATACGATCTGGTGCTGCTCGATCTGAATCTGCCTAAGGTGGACGGTATGACGGTGCTGCGTACCCTGCGGGAGCACGATCAGGAGACCGGCGTGCTCATCCTGTCGGCACGCAGTGAAATATCCGACAAGGTTGACGGACTGGATGCCGGCGCGAACGATTATCTGTCCAAGCCGTTCCATTTAGAGGAGCTGGAGGCGCGGGTACGCAGCCTGACACGCCGCCGGTTCGTCCAGCAGGATGTGTGCCTGCGGTGCGGCGGGCTGACATTTGACACACGCAGCCGCGCCGCTGCGGCGAACGGACAGGCCCTGTCGCTCACGCGCAAGGAGAGCGGCATTCTGGAATATCTGCTGCTCAACCGCGGCAGACCCATCAGCCAGGAAGAACTGATCGAGCATGTGTGGGACAGCAGCGTGGACAGCTTCAGCAACTCCATCCGTGTGCATATCTCCATGCTGCGGAAAAAACTGCGTGCCGCACTGGGATACGACCCGATCCGCAACAAGATCGGTCAGGGCTACGAGATAGGAGCGGGCGAATGAGCAAACGAATTTCTGTCCAGTGGCGCATTACGATATTGACCGCGCTGCTCATCGCGGCGGCGTGTGTGAGCCTGAATTTACTGCTGTTTTACTCAGGCTCGGGCAGCATGGATGCGCTGAACGGCTTTGTGGTGGAATACAAGACGGAAAACCAGCAGGAAATGACCATTCAGATACCCAAAGAGAATATGCAGGCATTTTTCAGTGACTTTTCGCAGCAGGTCAATGAAGAAAAGGTGCGTTTTGAGCGCATAGGCTGGTACATCACCGCGCTGGTGACACTGCTGAGCGCCATTATCGCGTATTTTTTCAGCGGAAAGGCTTTGAAGCCGCTGAAGGATTTTGCACAGCAGACCGAACAGATCAACGAAGAAAGCCTGACGGACACCCGTCTGTCCGAGGACACGACCGCCGAGTTCCGGCAGCTGAGCCGGTCGGTCAACGCTATGCTCGACCGTCTGGCGCAGTCATTTGACACGCAGCGGCAGTTCACCGGCAATGCGGCGCACGAGCTTCGCACGCCGCTGGCGCTCATGCAGACACGGATCGAGCTTTTTGCGGCGGAGCATCTGCAGATGGATGCCGAAACAGCCGCGCTGCTGCGCTTTGAGCAGGAACAGCTCGAGCGGCTGAGCGCCCTTGTACGCACGCTGCTGGAGATGAGCGACCTGCAATCCGTGCCGCGCACGGACTGCATCGACCTTGCGCCGATGGCCGAGGAAGTGCTGGTCGATCTGACACCGCTGGCGCAGAAAAACGGTATTACACTGACGCAGGCAGGCGAAAACGTGCAGCTTGTCGGCAGTGATGTGCTGCTGTACCGGCTGCTGTTCAACCTGACCGAGAACGCCATCAAGTACAACCGCACGGGCGGCTCTGTGGAGCTGTCGGTCGAGCAGGAACACGGTCAGGCGGCAATCCGCGTGCGGGATACCGGTCCGGGCATTGCCGAGGAATACCGGGACAGCATCTTTCAGCCGTTTTTCCGCGTGGATAAGTCGCGCAGCCGCGCAATGGGCGGCGTGGGACTGGGACTGGCGCTCGTGCAGGAGATTGTCCGGCTGCATGGCGGCACAGTGCGCGTTGAACAGAGCGCAGATACGGGAACAACAATTCTGGTAACACTGCCGGTTGGAAAAGCGGCTTGACGCTCAAATTGAGGGCATATATACGCACTGTCTTAACAGCATACACGGTTTACACCCGCTCTGAAATTCAGTATAATTTAGACAGTACAACGGACAGGAGAGCACATTACAGTATTCGGAGGTGCGCGCCATGCCAAAATCGAAATGGAATCTGAACACGATCTACATATCCGAGCGGCTGCAGGAGAGCCTGCGGCCAATCTCGCGCTGTGCCATGACGACCGTGGTTGCACCCATGGGATACGGCAAAACGACGGCGGTGGAGTGGTATCTTGCGGAACGTGCCGGAGCCGAAGCGCCGTACATTGTGCGCATCAGTGTGTACTCGGGCAATCTTGCGATTTTCTGGAAAAGTGCGCAGGATGCCTTTGCGCGTGCAGGCTTTGCCTTTCTGCGGGAGTACGACTGTCCGACCGACGGAGCCAGCGGCGGACTTCTGATCGACGATCTGTGTCATGCGCTGACCGGTGAGAAGTCCTGCTATATTTTTATTGACGATTTTCACCTGCTGACCGATAAGCGCGCACCGGGATTCCTGTGTGCGCTAGCCGGACGGCTGCCGCCCAATGTTCATCTGATTTTAGCCAGCCGCGACCTGTTTCTGCCGGCGGCAGAGCTTATCCGACTGGGCGGAAAGGTGTACCAGATCGGCACGGCGCAGCTTCGGCTTAACCATACCGAGCTGGCGGTCTATACCAATCGGTGCGGAACCGCGCTTTCCGACGAGCAGATAGATACGCTGCTGTATTACAGCGAGGGCTGGTTCTCGGCGGTTTATCTGAATCTGCGGATGTTTTCCGAGCACGGTGTGCTGCCGGACCCGAATTCGGATATTTCATCCATCTTTACGGCTGCGATGATTGATCCGCTGCCCGAAAAACAGCGGGAATTTCTTGCGGTGATGGGACTTGCCGACGAATTTACGGTCGAAATGGCGCAGTTCGTCATGGCAGACGCGCACGCCGAGGACCTGCTTGCCGCGCTGACCGGGCAGAATGCGTTTGTCAAGCGTCTGCCGGACGGCGCGACCTACCGGTTTCATCACATGATGAAGGAATGCGCGCTGCACACCTTCCTGTCCATGCCGAAGGAGCGGCAGACCGTCTACCGCGGGCGGCTCGGCATCTGGTATGAGGATCACCGGCTGTATCTGCATGCCATGACCGAGTACCGGCAAAACGGCGATTACGATGCGATGCTGCGCACGCTGCAGAAGGATGCAGGCATTCTGCTTTCCTCGCTGCACCCAAAGGCAGTGCTGGCAGCACTGGACGAATGCCCGGCAGCTGTGCTCGCAAGCCATCCGCTGGCGATTTTGGTGCTTATGCGGAGTATGTTCAACTGGCGCAATATCCCGAAAATGCTGGAGCTGAAGGAGCTGCTGCTGACGGCGATTTCCGAAAATACAGCGCTTTCCGCACAGGAAAAAGGCGATTTGCGGGGAGAATGCGACCTGATCATGAGTTTTCTCTGCTACAACGATATCAGCGCCATGAGCCGCCTGCACCGGAGTGCCAGCGCGCAGATGTCGCGGAAGGCGATCAGCATCCAGTCCGGCGGCGGCTGGACCTTCGGCTCGCCGTCCGTGCTGATGATGTTTTACCGCGCACCGGGTGAGCTGCAGAGTGAGCTTGCCGAGATGGATGAGTGCATGCCGCACTATTATAAAATCACCGGCAATCACGGTCAGGGTGCCGAGACCATCATGCGTGCCGAGGCGGCGTTCCTGCAGGGACGCTTAACGGATGCACATATCGAACTCGAAAGCGCGTGCGCCCGGATTCAGGACAACGGGCAGGCCAATATGGCGCTGTGCTGTGATTTTCTGGCGTGGCGGCTGTCGCTGTTTGCGGAGATGAAGTATCACTGCACGCTTGCTGAGCGGCACGCGGAGCTGCTGCGGCAGCACAATGCTTCCTGGCTGAACCTATGGAACGCGATTGCGGCGTATTATTACGCTTTGCTTGGCAAAACCGACAAGATTCCGGAGGTTTTCCGCGCGCACAGGCTTTCAACCGTGCATACACTTGCACCGGGCAAGCCGATGATCGAGATGATTGAAAATCAGGTCGGTCTGGCACAGGGGGACTACGCCCGTGTCATCGGCCGGAGCGAAAGGCTGCTTGCTGTGTGCGAAGGCATGCACTACGCACTGGTCGCGATGCATATCCGAATCCAGACGGCAGCGGCGTATGAAATGCTGGGTAAGCATGCGGAGGCACAGGCGCAGCTCGATCAGGCACTGACTGACGCGGAACCGGACGGCTTTGTCATTCCGTTTGCGGAGAATTATCGCTATCTCAAGCCATTGCTGACAGAGCGGCTGCAAACCGGAATGGTTGCACAGATCATCGAACTGGGAGAAGCCGCAGAGCAGCGAAAGGCTGGGTTTGACCGTCCGGAAGCCCTGTCGGCGCTGACCGAGCGGGAATATGAGATTGTTCGGCTGATGGCACAGCGGCTGAACAACCGCGAGATTGCGGAAAAGCTGTATCTGTCCGAGGGCAGTATCCGGCAGTATGTGAATCAAATTTACACCAAACTGCAAATAGCAGGAGAGCCGCGCGCAAAGCGTAAGCTGCTGCTCGACCTGCTTGCGGATAAAAACTAACAACTTGTGAATGGTTTTTTTGAAAGGTTCACCGTATCCTATAGGTACGGTGAACCTTTCATTTTGTGTAGGCGAGAGGAGGTACGCATTTGGACCGGAAATACATTCAGTCAGTCAAACCGCTGACCGACCACGTTCTGCAGGTCGATTTTATCTCCGGCAGCCGCCTGCTGCTGGATATGAAGCCCTATCTGGATAAATTCCGATTCCGGTCACTTTCCGATCCGCAGGTGTGGAACAGCGCGGTGACAAACGGCATTTTTGTCCGCTTCGGCGATGTGGAGATGAGCCATAACGAGCTGTTTTCCATGGCCGAGCAGGAACACCACAGAAAAGGAGGAAAATGGTATGAGTAAAAAGCAGATGATACGACGGCGGGGTTTGTGCGGACTGCTGGCGCTGACGATATGTATAGGGGTGATGCCCCCGACAGCCGGGGCGGCGGTGACGACAGAAAACGACTGGGAGATCTTTGATGCCTCAGACACCTACAATCTGCCGGGCACACAGGAGCAGATTTTGCAGGAGATGATCCAGAATCCCAAATTTGCGGAGCAGTGGGCGGCTATTGCGAACGATATTCTGCCTGCACAGTTTTATGCGGATGACGATGTAGGCAGAAAATACTTTGATTACAAGGACTTTACAGCGGACAGCTACAGCGCAGACAATCTGAAATACACCGACAAGGGTCTGCGTGATGCAGTAACTAAGGCGGTTGACAATTCCGGTCTTCGGGATGGCTCCGGAGTCATCGACAAGCTGCCGGAAGGGGAATTTCCCGTATTTTATGCCTCCACTTATGAAACCCAGGGATATTCCTCTCAGTCTGGCCAGTACAACGGCTACCACGGCACCGGCTACGGCTACTATGTGCAGGCGTTCTACGACTTCGAAATTCAAGGCATTGCGGACCGGTTTGAGACGCCCTCCATCGCGGCGGACGACACAACGGCGTCGCTCGAGCAGAAGGGCTACCAGTTTAATCTGGGCGGCAGCTCGGACAGCTACAAGGTGACGGCGGAAAACCGCAACGACTTCGAAAACACGGTCGAGAAGAGCTATACCTATGAAAAGAGCACTACGACCTCGACCACGGTCTCCAATACCTATTCGCAGAACTGGACCGAGGAGACCACGGTAGGCGTCGAATTCAGCGTGCCCGTTCTGGCCGCGCTTTCGCCCACCGCCAAGGTCGAGCAGAGCTTTTCCTACTCCTATGGCATGGAAAAGACCTACGAGAGCAGCAAGGAGGAGTCCTACGCGCAGTCCATTACGGATACCATCTCCGTACCGCTGCCGGCGCATACGGGTCTCGACATCAATGTCGATGTGACCGACCTGCAAACGACCATTCCATATACCGGTGCAGTGCGCATCAAGTATAAGACCATGCTGATTTATGTCACCGGCTGCTATCTGGATGGCAAAAGCCAGGGACATAAATGGTACAGCTACAAGGGCGACGGCCGCAAGAGCGGCGTGTATACCTTCGGCCGGAACGGCAGAAGTGCGATCGAGGATCTGGATGCCCGCATCGAAAACCGGAATGTCTCCGGCTACGACCCCGACAAGCTGGACATGATTACCCTGTATCAGGGCGAATTCAAGACGGCAGCCGATCAGCTGTGCTCCGGTCAGCCGGTCGCGCCGTACTTCGGTTCGTTCCATTACACCTCCAAGAACACCGTCATCACCCCGCAGAGGGTGTACCCGATCTATGCGCTCGATCGTCTGGTGCTTGATACTGAACAGGTTTCTCTGTACGAGCAGCAAAGCCTGCGTCTGGACAGCATCAAGGTCGAGGCGAAAAACGAACACGACGTGGACTGGTACGGCTTCAATCCCCGCCTGAGCGGCGAATGGACGGTTGTGAACGAAGGTCTGAACGACGCTTCGGAGTACGCCGAGGTCACGACAAACCGCAATGGCTACCCTGTTCTCAATGCGCTCAAGCCGAATGACGGGGCACAGCTGTTCCTGCGCTATCAGCCGAAGGATACGATCGAAACAACGGATAATTTCAACAGCGAGCGGATTGAACTGACCATCCTGCCCGTTGTGCTTTCCTCGGTTACGGTAGAGGGCAGCTTTGAGCCGTTCTACTTCAACGACGGCAGCAACACCGCCGATGTTTCGAGTCTGACCGTGACCGCTAAGGACGAGGACGGCAACGATTTTGATGTAACCGGCAAGGTCAAGTGGTATGCAGAAGCAAACGATGACATTACGGTTGACGAAACCACGGGCAGCATCGAGTTTACCGCACCGGGAACCTATCAGGTTTATGCCGTAGTGAACGGCACGGAATCCAACCGTGTACCGCTGCAGGTTCTGCCCGAACGGCAGCTCGATACGCTGACCGTGAACGGCACGATTCCCAATCTCATCTATAATGATGATACGGCGAACACCTTTGACCTGAACACGCTCAATGTGGAGGCCAAGGATCAGTATGGCGAGGACATGACGCTTGACGATGGCCTGTTCGAGTGGCGGCTTGCCACGGACAAGGGCTATGCCGAAATCAGCGGCAGCGTAATCACCGGTCTTGTAGTCGGCACGGATACGGTTACCCTGTATTATCCGATCGGACAGGACGAGCAGAGCGAAACGGTCTATCGGACGGCACAGCCGCTGCCCGTACAGGTGACGGCAAAGCCGTATCTGAATGAGCTGTATTATAATGACGGCGCTCCCGCCGCAGTAGAGGGCGCAGAGTATGATCTGTCCCGCATTCCGCTGCTGGCGCGCGATCAGCACGGCAATCCCTGTGGAATTCCGTCGGACATCGAGTGGACGCTGGCAGACACCAATCAGACCAATGCCACGATTGAAAACGGAAAACTGCTCGTTGCGGTTGGCAGTGTCCCGGATGCCTCCTATGCGGATGTGATTCTGGAAGCCTCCTCTGCCTCTGCCGGCAAGACTGCAAAGAATGTCGTTGTTAAGGTCGAGCAGCAGCCGACCCTCAAGACAATCCGCGCCGACATGAAGGACGGTTTTGTCCTGCGGCTGGATGAAAATGCGGTTCTTACAGATCAGTTTACCGCTGCCGGCTACGATCAGTATGGCAGAGAAATGACCGGCGGCAGCTTTGAATGGGTTACCTCCAAGCCGGATGTGGTTTCGCTCGAAAACGGAACACTCAAGGCACTGAAAGAAGATTCTACCGAGATCTATGCCCGTTCCGGCGACATCGAGAGTAACCACATTACGCTGACGGTCAATGCCCCGAGACGGCTGACTGCGATCACCGCAGACGGCATTCCGTCGTCCGTTCGGAAAAACACTATGCTGGATCTGTCTGCAGTTAAGGTAACGACGCTCGATCAGTTCGGCAAGGCCTTTACTCCGGAAGAGCTGGCGGCCTATCCGGCTTCTGTACGATGGACGCTGGAAAAGAATGATACGCACGCCGTTATCAGCGGAAATACACTCAGCTTTGGTGATCAGGATGGCACGATGACCCTGATCTGTGCTGCGGTCAACGCAGACACCAATGTGATCGTGGAAAAGAAGATTATCATTCGCATCACAGACTCCACCTCCGGCGGCGGCTCGTCCGGCGGCGGTGGTGGCGGAGGAGGCGGCGGCTTCTCCGCACCCAGCTATTCGGTATCTGTAGATGATGTAAAGCACGGCACTGTCACCGTATCTCCCGAGTCTGCGTCCAAGGGCGACACCGTGACCATCACGGCAGCACCCGACAAGGGCTACGTCCTCGAAAGCCTGACCGCGCTGGACAAGGACGGCAAGGCGCTCGAACTGACCGACAAGGGCGGCGGCAGGTACACCTTCGTCATGCCGGCCGGCAAGGTCACGGTGAAGGCAGTCTTTATGGATGACAACACCATGCTCAACTTCTTCACCGACGTTCACGCGGAGGATTACTACTATGACGCAGTCCTCTGGGCGGCGCAGAAGGGCATTACCGGCGGTATGAGCGACACGCTGTTCGCTCCGAACGCTGCCTGCACCAGAGCGCAGATTGTAACCTTCCTGTGGCGCGCGGCAGGTTCGCCTGAACCGAAGGCGCTGAGCAGCTTCGCGGATGTTCCGGCAGATGCATACTACGCTAGGGCGGTTGCGTGGGCGGTTGAGAATGGCATTACCGAGGGCACGAGCGATACAACGTTTGCACCCGGCACCATCTGCACGAGAGCACAAGGCGCAGCGTTCCTGTACCGTGCGGCAGGCAGTCCGGCGGTCAGCGGCAGCGCGGCCTTCACCGATGTACCTATCGATGCATACTACGCCGATGCGGCAGCATGGGCAGAGCAGAAGGGCATCACCGGCGGCATCGGAAACGGTCTGTTCGGTCCGCATAACAACTGCACGAGAGCACAGATTGTCACGTTCCTGTACAGACTGTACGGCAGCAAATAAGCAAATCAACCGATGGAAAGCGGCGGCAGGGGAATACCCCTGCCGCCGTCTGTTTACCGATCCTTTGCGCCATCTCACGCTGCGGAGCGAGCTGCATTCCCGGACAAACCGCTGCAATAAGAGCGGGAAAATGTCATATTTTCGGTAAATCTGCGGCAATGTGTCATAATATCTTCTTTTTTTGTCAAACTCTGTTGACAAAACGTGATAGATGCGCTATAGTGAGGATAAAAGAAGATGATGCAGTCGCTTTGACCGCATCTCAAACGATAATAGCAAACCCACCGAAAGGTGGCGACGCAAAGCTATAGGGCCTTACCCCTCATCGAGAGGGCTGGCAGCCAGTTACCGAAAGGAGATCGCCGGATATGAAGCGGCTTTTTCGTATTGTATGCGCAGTTTTTGCAGCAACTGCCCTCTCGATGGGCGTTACCGCAGCAGCAGTAAATGATGTTGTGGATATGAGTAATTCCACCCACGGTTATGTTACCGTAAACTACTCCTCGAGTGCAAGGCTTAAGGTTGGTATTCAGTACAACGGCGGCAAGACCGTGTTCTATGATTGCCCGAGCGGCAAGGATGCTTCCTTCTCTCTCGATAAGGGCAACGGCAAGTACACCGTAACGCTGTACCGCAACGTTTCCGGTACGTCCTATCAGCAGGTTGAGTCCAAGTCTATGAACGTAACCGTTAAGGACAGCTATGCTCCGTATCTGGTCTCCACTTCCGAGGTTCAGTTCTCCAAGGGCGACACGGTATCCGCTAAGGCTGCTGAGCTCTGCAAGAACGCCAAGACTGACGAGGCTAAGGTTATCGCCATCTACAACTACATGGCAAGCCGTTATACATATGATAACAAGCTGGCGAATGAGATCACCAGCGGCAAGATCACCAAGTACATCCCGGATACCGCCGCTACACTGAAGGGCACCACCGGTATCTGCTACGATTTTTCCTCGCTGTTTGCAGCAATGTGCCGCAGCCAGGGCATCCCGTGTGCACTGACCAAGGGCTACGCCGGCTCCAGCTACCACGCTTGGAACAAGGTAAACCTGAACGGCAAGTGGTATCAGATCGACCTGACCTACGCGGTTACCCGCAGCGTGAAGAACGCAAAAACCCTGCATGACTGTGTATCTCCGCTGACCTACACCAACACCAGCGATGCACTTGCAGTAGCTGCGGCTTAACACGTTTCCATTTTATTTCGTATGCAAATGGTCCTGATTGAATATGTTTATGTCCAATCAGCGGCGATTTATTGCATAAAAAAACGATTCCGGATTGAAATCCATCTTCGGCTTTTACAGTATTTGCTTGTTGTTCGCGGGCATTTATGGTATACTGAAGAAGAGGATCCGGAGGATTTCTGTCCTGCGCGGGCAAAGGGCTGTGTATGCAGTCCGGTGTATCTGCCGACAGAAAAGATCGTAAAATTCTGTGCATGACTTCCGTAAAGGGATACAGGTACAGACAAAGGCACAGTCGGTGAAAACCGGTGTCGCAAAGCCAGATGGGCCTAAACGGAGTTTTTTCTCCGCATGGCAGCCGGTTGCCAAAGGTACTTTGTTACCCCCTTGCAGAGCTATGCGCGCTGTAAAGGGGGTATTTTATTTGGAGACTGAACAACCATTCTGCGTTGCCAACAGCCATTTCAAAAAGAACCAACCATCTGTGCTACTCGATAAGGAGTAAGTTGTACAGACAAGGGCACCATCGGTGAAAGCCGATCTCGCAAAGCCAAGGGCCTAAACGGAAGGTATTCCGCATGGCAGCCGGTTTCCTAATGCAGCTTCTTCATAGTAGTCTTTTACTATTGAAGGAGGGGTTTTCATGATGAAAACAGGAAAAAATAATAGATTCTTAGCCAGCATTCTGGCGGCATCCATGATGCTGACGATGTCTCCGTTCGCATTTGCAGCGGATGCAGCGGAGCAGAAAGAAATGACAACGCAGGAGCAGGTTCAGTCTGCTGCTCAAAATGAAACAAACGCAAATCCCACAGTGTCTCAGACGGACGGTCAGTCTTCTGGGGACACAAACTCCGAAGCGCTTAAGACGGAAGGTCAGTCTCCTAAGGACACAAGCTCCGAAGCGCCTAAGACGGAAGGCCAGTCTTCTAAGGACGTAAAACCTGCAGATGAGAACACCACTGCAGGAGACAGCACATCCGCATCGAAGACTCCGGCAGAATCGGAGACTCCGACAGAATCGGAAACTCCGACAGAATCGGAAACTCCGACAGAATCGGAAACTCCGACAAAACCGGAAACACCGAAAAGCGCTGCAAAGATCGGCGAGAACGAGTATCCGACTGTTGCTGACGCGATTGCTGATGCACAGCAGGACGACACCATCGTTCTGCTCCGTGATGTTACGGAAAATATCACCATCAACAAGTCTCTGACGCTCAACCTCGGCGGGTTTACGCTGTCGGGTGACACAGAGGCGGCTGTTGTGACCATTTCCGGTGATAAACCGCAGGTTACCGTGAAAAACGGTACGGTTACCGGCGGCAGGAATCCGCAGAATGGCGGCGGCTTCGCAATCGACAGCGCAGTTGTTCAGCTCGAAGATTTGACCATAACGGGTAATGAAGCAGTCGGCGGCAACGGCAATGGCGAAGTCGGCGGCGGCGGTATCTATGCGTCGCACGCAGATGTATCCATGCGGATTGTTACCGTGTCCGAAAACAGCGTTACGGGAAGCAGCAGTGACGGCGGCGGTATTCTGGTTAGATACGGTTCTCTGACCATGGACGGCTGCCATGTTGAGAGGAACACCGCTCCGGACTGCGGCGGCGGTATGATTCTGAGACATTCTGTGCTGAACGCTGCCAAGTCCTTTTTTGAGAATAATACCGCAAAATTCGGTGCAGGTATCTATTTTGGCGATACGCCGAACGAAGCAGAAGAAGGCTGTTCCGGCGAGCACAACCACCTTATCACCGATTCCACAATCTCCGGCAATACGGTTCTCGACCCTGAAAACGGTATCGGCGGCGGTATGTATGTCGGCACAACCTCTAATCTGACTCTCCGTAATTCCAAGCTGTTGAATAACGACGGCGCAATCCAGGGCGGCGCAATCGTAGCTTACAGCGCAGGAACGATTGAACTTGACAGAGTTTCGGTTTCTGAAAACAAGGCACAGAGCGGCGCAGGTATCTATGCTATGTGTACTGCTGTCTGCAACACGGACATTCGCCTGCTGAACGGTACGGCAATCGACGCCAATAAGGCAACCGGCTATGGCGGTGGCATCTATGCTTATGCAATATCTAACACCCTTAGCGTTACAGCGGAAAACAGCTCTGTCAGCGGCAATACTGCTGCCGGCGGTGCAGGCATCTTTACCTATAAGTCTGGCTCGGCGGTTATCAATGTGGATCTTCAGTCCGGTGCTGTGATGCACGATAATAATGCAGTAGTTAATATGGGCGGTGCGATTTACGCCTATAATGCTGCAAACATCAACATCGCGGCGAACAGCGCAGTGTACAACAACACCGCAAAGACCGCAGGTGATGACTTGCTGTTCAACGGCGCGACCTTTACGCTCCCGAACGCGAAGAAGATGAGCGGCGACCGCATTCTGTCCTCCGACAAGGCGGAGATTACCGGTTGGTATCATGACGGCTGGTGTAAATGGAATGCTGCGGCTAATAAGGGTCAGGGCGGCTATGAGCAGATCGACCGCTGGACGGCAGAAACGGCTGACGAATACACCCCGGTGGAAAAGGATCCGTACATTATTACGCTCAAGGCAGCGCATCCGCTGATGTACACGCTGACGTATGATGTTACCGGCGACCTGCCGGAAGGCTATACCGCTCCGGCAAAGCAGACGCTGGTCAATGGCAGCAAATACACCGTTGCCGAGGTTCCGGCCAGTGTGTCCGGCTCGAAGGACGGCGTAAATGGCACTTTCACCTTTGTAGGCTGGAAGGACAAGGACGGCAAGGTTCTGACCGGTGAGCAGCAGCTGACCGCAGACATTACGCTGCATGGCGTATGGACCTTTACGAAAAAATCCTCCGGCGGCGGTGGCGGCGGCGGTCACAAGCCCACCGTTACCATTCCGGATGATGTACCGACCGGTCTGAACGGCGATGACCACTATGCTTACATTGTAGGTTATCCGGACAGCACCGTTCGTCCGCAGAACGGCATTACCCGTGCTGAGGTAGCAACCATCTTCTTCCGTCTGCTCACCGATGAGACCCGCAATGCAAACTCTACGAAGTCCAACAGCTACTCCGACGTAGCAGCCGGCGCATGGTACAACCACGCGGTTTCTACGCTGAGCGCTATGGGCATCGTAAAGGGTGACAGCCAGGGCAAGTTCAATCCGAATGCGCCGATCACCCGTGCGGAGTTCGCTGCAATCGCAGCTCGTTTTGACGACAAGGCCAACACGACTGCTGTTGACTTCAGTGACATTGCATCCCACTGGGCAAAGAACGAAATCAGCGCCGCTGCCAACAACGGCTGGATCAACGGTTATACCGACGGCACCTTCCGTCCGAATAACAAGATCACCCGCGCTGAGGCGATGACGCTCGTAAACCGCGTTCTCAAGCGTCTTCCGGAGACGGCAGAGGACCTGCACAACGACATGATCAAGTGGAGCGACAACTCCGATACTTCCGCATGGTATTACCTGGCCGTACAGGAGGCTACGAACAGCCACTATTACGACCTCAAGGAAAACAAGCACGAGAAGTGGAGCAAGCTGCGCGAAACTCGTGACTGGACCGAACTGGAAAAGTAAATACTTTCCCGTAAGGGCGAACGAATCCCCCGGCCATTGGTCGGGGGATTTTATTGCTCTGATAATTTTTTCTAAAGGATACAAATTTCGGCATATTTTTCTTGTTAAAATTATAACATATTGCCCTTGTGGTTTTTATATCATAGGTTCATAATAGGGATTGCCGAAAGGGAAAAGAGGAATGAAAAAGTAGGCTTTTCGGTGATTTTTATGCGAAAGTCATGCTTTCGCAGCCGGTATAGAGGAGGAGATAATATGATCAGCTTTATCGTATGCTTATTATTATTGATCACCGGCTATCTTACTTATGGTAAAATTGTAGACAAAACCTTTGGCCCGGATGACCGGGAAACGCCGGCAGTTCGCATTAACGATGGCGTTGACTACGTTGTCATGCCGCAGTGGAAGCTGTTTCTGGTACAGCTGTTGAACATCGCCGGCCTTGGCCCGATCTTCGGCGCACTGCAGGGCGCGCTCTGGGGTCCGGTTGTATTCCTGTGGATCACATTCGGCACCATTTTTGCCGGCGGCGTACACGATTACTTCTCCGGCATGATCAGTGAGCGAAATGACGGTGCTTCCATCGCAGAGGTTACCGGCAAGTACCTCGGTCACACCATGCAGAATATCATGCGTGTGTTCTCGGTTATACTGCTGATCATGGTCGGCACGGTATTTGCAGTCGGTCCGGCCGGTCTGATCGTTACGCTGTGCAAGAAGAACGGTATGTCCGGTGTGCTTTCGACCACGCTGTTCTGGCTGATCGTCATCCTGGTTTACTACTTTATTGCAACCTTTATTTCGATTGATAAGATCATCGGCAAGATATACCCGCTGTTCGGCATGTGCCTGATCATCATGGCGGTCGGCGTTATCATCGGTATCTTCACCAACCCGAATTACACCATTCCGGAGATTTGGTCTCACCTGTACAATATGCATCCGTCCGGCACGCCGATTTGGAGCTTCATGTTCATCACGGTTGCATGCGGTGCAATTTCCGGCTTCCATTCCACGCAGTCGCCGCTGATGGCTCGCTGCATGAAGAACGAGAAGCAGGGTCACTTCGTATTCTACGGTGCAATGGTAGCCGAAGGCATTATCGCACTGATCTGGGCGGCAGCCGGCTGTGCTCTGTATGAGGTCACCGGCGGTCTCAACACCGGTCTGGCGGAAGCGCTGGCAGGCGGTCAGTCCGCAGCGATCTACGATGTATGCTCCAAGACTATGGGCGGCGTTGGTATTGCTCTGGCCATGATCGGCGTTGTTGTCTGCCCGATCACTTCCGGTGATACCGCATTCCGTTCCGCTCGTCTGACACTGTCCGACTGGTTCCACATGGATCAGGGTTCGTACGCAAACCGCCTGAAGCTGTGTATCCCGGTACTGGGTATCGGCGCTATCCTCGGCATCGGCAATGCGACCGGTCTGATCGACTACACGGTTATCTGGCGTTACTTCAGCTGGACCAACCAGACGCTCGCTATGATCGTTCTGTGGGCAGCGGCTATGTACCTGTTCACCGAGAAGAAGAACTTCTGGATGGCAGCTGTTCCGGCTACGTTCATGAGTGCAGTTTCCTGCACCTATTTCATCCTCGCGCCGGAGTGCCTCGGCAGCCTGCTGAACAGCAAGACAGCGGACGGCACAGTAATTTACAATACCGCAGTGGCGTACCCGATCGGCATTGTATTCGCGGCACTGCTGCTCGCACTGTTCATCCGTGCGACCAAGAAGCGCGGCGCAAAGAAATCTGCTTGAATATAATAGCATTGCTGCAGCCGGCCGTTCCTTTGTGCGGTCGGCTGCGGCCATCCATAACGATAATTGCGGGGTGACGGAAAATGTTGAAACCTTATCCGCTCAGCGCGGGACGTATTGATGACGCGTCGCTTGCCGAGGATAAAAAAACCTGTCGGAAAATCGGTCCGTGCGGCATCGGCAGGCATGCCCTCTATTTGAACAGCTTTTTTGTTGACCGGCGGTATTATGTTCCGCTTTCCATGGTAACGCGTGTGTACAAGCGCGTTGCGATGAGCAAGGGCGGCTTTTCCGGCAAGGGCATTTTCGCCACGCTGTCCTATCTGGTCGTGGAGTTCGACGGCGGACAGAAGGTGTGCAATTTCAAGTATGAGCAGCAGGTCGATGAGTTTCTGAGCGTTATCCGAGCTGAGCACCCGTCTATTCCGTGTGTCAGCGCGGCGGCAGAGCAGCGCATTGCCGAGGAGAAGGCCCGCCGGGAAGAAGAAGAGCGCAATCGTCCGCCGATGAGCGCACAGGCGGAGAAAACCGTGCAGGCACTCGATAACGCAATCGACTATCTGGAGCGCCGTCCTGAGCTGGCCGAACGACTGAGCGCAGCCGCAAAACGCCGCCGGAACTTTCAGTGCACGAACGGCAGCTACTGCTGGGCCGCTATGGCGATCACACTTCTGGGATTTGCGGCGCTGGCTTACGGTATCGTTTCCTTCGTGCGTCACGGCTCGTTCTCGATTTATTTTACGCTGTTCGGTCTTGCCGCGATTTTCACGTTTGCAGGCTTCAGCGTCCTGCCGACAGCACGCAACAACCGTACCTCTATCATGCAGAATGATGCGCAGGCACAGGAGAAAATGCAGGCTTATCTTGCAGATTATCTGAATTTCCCGCTGCCGGCCCGCTATGCACATCCGGTTGTGCTGCGCCGCATGCAGCGTGCCGTCATGGATGGCCGCGCAGTGACTGCCGCGCAGGCGCTCGACGTTGTGAAGGCTGACTTGAAGACGCTGAACGCGGATGTCACAGTCTCGCAGGAGGAATACGATGAGGTGGTCGCCATCAAGCCCATGTTCCTCAATGCGGAGTATCAGTAACAATCAGATGATACAACTATCCCTCCCGATTACTGCCCGGGAGGGATAGTTCGATTTGGGCGGTTCTGCTTTCATGATAAGAGCTTATTCTGTAAGCGAAAAGCGAAAAGGACATTCCCGAGGGGTGGGAATGTCCTGCGAAAAAGAGTATCGATATGATCTGATTTAAGAGCACAGTCCGCATTTCGCACATGCAGACGGTGTGGCAGCGCAGCCGCCGAGGGCAGTCTCGCGCAGCTCGATGGGGATGCGGCGGCCGACCGCGTACATGGTGTCCAGCATCTCGTCGAACGGGATAAACTGATGGATACCGGCCAGCGACAGCTCAGCGGCAACGAGCGCGTTGGCTACACCTGCCGCGTTGCGGTTCTGGCATGGATACTCGACCAGTCCGCCGACCGGGTCGCAGACCAGACCGAGCATGTTCATCAGCACGGTGGAGGCCGCGTCAAGACACTGCTCAGGCTTGCCGCCCATCAGCTCGACAGCCGCGCTGGCCGCCATTGCGGATGCGATGCCGACCTCAGCCTGACAGCCGCCGACCGCGCCTGCAACGGTTGCGTTGCGCATGGCAAGGTAGCCGATCGCACCGGCGTTGAACAGGGCGTCGATCAGCCGTTCATCCGAGATGTTGTAGCGGTCCTGCAGGGCAAACAGCATGCCCGGCAGAACACCGGCGCTGCCTGCGGTCGGTGCTGCGACAATCAGACCCATAGAAGCATTTACCTCAAGCACTGCCATCGCGTACTGCGTCGCCTTGTGCAGTACGTCCCCGCAGATGGAGCGGCCTTTGGCCGCGTGCTGCGCCAGCTTTTTTGCCTCGCCGCCAATCAGGCCGCCCATGGACTTGACCGGCGTTTTGAGCGGTGTCAGCGCGGATGAGCGCATGATTTCAAGCGCCCTCTTCATACGGTGCGTGACCTCATCACGCGTGGTTTCGCCTAGCTGGCACTCGCGGCGGCGCATGATCTCGGAGATGGGGAGCTGCTGCTGCGTGCAGAGTGCAAGCAGCTCGGATGCGTTTTTGAAATCCATAATCTGCTCTCCTCCTTACGGTTCGATGATCATGACGTCGTGGACGTTGGGATTGTTTTTAAGCGGTTCCTCAATGCCCTCGGGAAAATGACCGTCCGACTCGACGATGGTGTAGGCGGTGTTGCCCTTGGACTCGCGGAACAGGCGCATGAACGCAATGTTTACACCCTTGTCGCTGAGCACCTTGGTGATGTGCGCCACAACGCCCGGCTTGTCCTGCTGAACGACGATGACCGTGCTGTATTCACCGGTAAAGTCAACCTCGACGCCGTTAATGCGCGCGATGCGGCACTTGCCGCCGCCGAGCGACTCGCCGCGGATGGTCATCACCTGACCGGCGGCGTTCTCCATGCGGATGTCCACGGTGTTCGGATGGACATCGGTCTCGGTCTCACAGGGCGTGAACGAGTAGGACAGGCCGCGCTCGGTCGCGATGGAAAACGAGTTGCGGATGCGGGTGTCGTCGGTCGAGAAGCCCATGATGCCGCCGAGCAGGGCGCGGTCGGTGCCGTGGCCGTGGTAGGTCTTGGCGAACGAGCCGTACAGGGTGAAATCCACCTTTTTAAGCGGCGGCGCGATCATCTTGTGCGCCAGATACGCGATAACGGCTGCGCCGGCGGTATGGGAGCTGGAGGGACCGATCATATTCGGTCCCAGCACATCAAAAACACTGATAAAGGACATAGGAGATTCTCCTTACTGAGCGGAGGATTTGCAGATAAACCGGCGGTAGATGGTCTCTACGATCACGCCGATCGCGTTGTCGCCGGAAACGTTGCAGGCGGTGCCGAACGAGTCCTGCGTGATGTACAGTGCAACCATGATGGCGCAGATCGGGCCGCTCGGGTCGCCGGCCTCGGTGCCGAAGATCATGTACAGGAAGGGCAGGGCGGTCATAATGGAGCCGCCCGGCGCACCGGGAGAAGCGACCATGGCAATGCCGAGGGTCATGATGAAGGGAATGACCGTGCCGATGGAGATCGGCAGCTGGTTCATCAGGCAGACGGCAGTCGCACAGGCGGTAATGGTGATCATCGAGCCTGCCATGTGGATGTTCGCGCACAGCGGAACCGTAAAGTTGCGGATTTCCGAGGAAACGCCGTCTGCCTCAGCGCACTGCAGGTTGACCGGAATGGTAGCCGCAGAGGACTGGGTGCCCAGTGCGGTTGCGTAGCCCGGAATTTGGTTGCGGATGAGTGTGAGCGGGTTCTTGTGGCTGACCAGACCTGCAATTACGAACTGGATGCAGATGCAGATCAGGTGCATGATGATAACAACGATGAATACCTTCCACAGAATACCGAGGATGGCAAAGGTCTTGCCGGACTTGGTCATATCGGTGAACGTGCCGCAGATGTAAAGCGGCAGCAGCGGAATGATGACCTTGTGCAGTACGCAGTCAATGATGCCGGAGAAGTCGGAAACGCCGTTGTACAGCGTGTCGCCGATGGTCTTGCCGCGCAGGCTGGACATGCACAGACCGAGCACAAACGCCGTAACAACAGCGGACAGCGTGTTCATCAGCGCCGGAATTTCCAGGCTGAAGTACGGCTCCAGCGAGTTGCCTGCGGTTGCGGCGATCTTGTCGAGCGCGTCCGCACTCATGAAGTGCGGGAACAGGGTGTCGGCTACAAAGAACGAAGCTGAGCCTGCGATCAGGGTCGAGCAGTAGGCGATGGCAACTGTGATGAGCAGCAGCTTGCCCGCGCCGCTCTTGAGGTTAGCAATGCCCATGGTAACATACGCGAGGATCATCAGCGGGATGATAAACGACAGGAACTGGCTGAAGAACGACGAGAGCGTTACCACAAAGCGGCAGAAGCCTTCCGGCAGGAACTGGCCGAACAGGATGCCGACAATGATGGCGATGATGAGCTTGGGCAGTAATCCGAGTTTGAATTTTTTCTTTTCTTCCATTTCTTTTTCCTCCTTTTTGGCGGGCAGCACCACACAGTTCGGTTATGCGGTGTTACCCTTTGCGGCGCAGGCCGTTTGTTTGCCCCTCTTTGGTCTGCTGCCGTGGAAGTCTGCCGAGATTTTTTGCCTCCGGACACAAAAAGAACCGCTTATTTTAGGCGAAATGCAGTAAAATAGGACGCGGTTTTTGTGTAAAAAGGATAATTAAAAAATCTGTGGTAAACCTCCAATTTCTTTCTTGACCTCTTTGCAGATTTAGTATATTCTGTTTAATGGGTTAAGTCAAATTCATATATTTTATCATTTCGATTCAAAATATTGATAATATAGGGGAGAGAGGGAAATTCATGGAGCTTCGGCAGCTTGCAACCTTTATTCGGGTAGCACAGTTTAAGAGTTTTTCACGCGCAGCAGAGAGCCTCGGCTACTCACAGTCGGCGGTAACGGTGCAGATACGCCAGCTGGAGGAGGAACTGGACACGCGTCTGTTCGACCGCATGGGCAAGCGTATCGCGCTGACCGACACGGGTGAGCGTTTTCTCAGCCATGCGTGCGATGTGATGAATCAGGTCAATCAGGCACGCATGTCGGTCACATCTACGGCAGAGCTGCACGGTTCGCTGCATATCGGCACGATTGAGTCGCTTGCATGTCTCAAGCTGCCGACAGTGCTGCATCTGTACCGCAAATTCAACCCGAAAGTGTCTATCCGCATCACGGTCGGTGAGCCGGAAGATTTGATTGAGCACATGGAACGCGGCGAGCTGGACATGATCTATGTGCTCGATGAGCCGCTGTACAGCAACAACTGGAACAAGCTGATGGAGCAGCGCGAGGAAATCGTATTTGTGGCGTCTGCCTCGCTGCGCGAGGAGCTGGGCGGAAAAGAGCTGACGATTGAGGAACTGCTCACGCAGCCTTTTTTCCTTACCGAGCAGGATAACTATCGCCGTGTACTCAACCGCCGTCTTGCCGCGCGGCGGACCATCCTTACGCCGTCGCTCGAGTGCGGTGATACCTCGCTGCTCATTCGCATGCTTGAGATTGACCGCGGTGTATCCTTTCTGCCGTGGTACGCGGTCGAGAACAGTGTAAAAGAGGGAAGGCTGATCCGTTTGTCGGTCGAGGACTGCTATATTTCGCTCTACCGCCAGATTTTCAGCCACAAGGAGAAATGGCGCACACGCGAAATGGATGAATTTGTCCGCGTGGCAAAGCTGGCGGACGAGGAAGAATAAGGGCATATAACAACATCCCACTTGTTGAAGCACAGCAAGCGGGATGCTTTTTTATTCCATGACCGCCTGCACTACCCAGCGGGTTGCATGCCCGTTGCCGGTGCAGGTGGAAAGCGTGAGGATATGGTCGTTTACGGTCGGTACTGCGCCGGTGCGGATCACCGACAGGGAAACGCCTTCGTCAATGAAGGCTTTTTTGATCGTTTCATCGGAAAACGCACTGTAATACGCGGTTCCGTCAAGCGCTGCCTCATAGGCTGCGTAGATGCTGTACGCATGGGTTCCGCTTGCATTGGTCACATATACCTGCGGATGTGCCTGTAGGAAATCCTGCTTTTTGTAGTGCTTCAGCGCGGCAAACATCGAGCCGTTGTTCATCCGGTGACCGTACACGATGGTGTTAAAGCCGCTGAAATCGGCAGAGCAGCGGCAGTCCATGAAAATCGCGCCGACTGCGCTGCTGTTTTGGTTCCAGGTGTGTGTCAGATAATAGTCGTTGTCCGTGCCCTGCACCAGCGGATAGGAAATCTCGGTGCCCGGAATGGCAATCCAGCCGATGACATCACTGTTGACCTGCTGCAGAGCAGGCAGGTCCATCTGCTCCAGCGCCTGTGCATACGGGTCGGCAGACGGAGCGGGTTCGGGTTCGGTCTGCGTTTCCTGCTGCGGCTGTTCGGTTGGCTGCTGAACGGTTTCCGTTTCCAGCACTTCGGGTATCGCGGCAATCTCGGAAGCCTCGGCGTAGGCTTCATCACCTGCACGGTAGCTCGTCATCTGGCGCACCAGCATAAATGCGCTGACGGCAAACACCGCTGTCAGAAAAAACAGTATCGCAGTCTGTATTTTAGGCTTCATGTGCTCACCTCGTTTTTTGCATAATATTATAGTATATCTGATTTAAGTTGTAAAATCGGATATATTTTATTGTTTAACAGAAAAAATTATATCTGTCAGACGTGCCGATACTGGATATTTCGTGCAGATTTTGATTGTTTTTACACGCATGACCGCGCATTTCAGCACATTGTACAATCGCATGTCAATAATTTCTACGTTTTGTCGATATCGTATTGAAGACTTTCTGCCAAAATGTATCCTTTTTTCGTACCCTCTGTATGGTAAGCTATACCATACAGAGAGAACACCTCGTCTGTCGCGGATGCAGACAACCGGCGAGGAGGATATATTTCCTGATTTCATGATAAAGGACTGAGTAGTATGAGCAAAAAGTTTACAAGGCTGATGGCCATCCTGCTGTCGCTTAATCTGACGTTCAGTACGGGTACTTTTGCCGCATTTGCGGCTGAAGTGGAAGACGGCAGCATCGACACCGGTTACTCCGAGAGCGGCGATCCCGCAGCATCCGCTCCGAAAGCGGAGGACAGCGGTACAGAAAGCACACCGGACATGAGCAGCCCCGCTCCGACAGAGAGCACCGGCGAGAACGCCGAGCCGTCTGCACCGAGCGAACCGGCTGCACCGGGCGAACCGTCTGCACCGGGCGAACCTGCATCGCCGAGTATATCTGAAGCACCCACCGAGGCGGCACCGTCCGCACCGGCTGAGAAAGCGCCTGCGGCTGAGATTCCGGCAGAGGAGAAGCCTGCTGAAGAAAAGCTGGTTGCGGCGTATGCAGTCACCGCGTTTACGCAGGACAGCATCCGGTATGATGTTTCCTCGGGCGATGCCGTTGTTACCGGCTGCGTAGACAGCGTGACCAAGCTGGTTATTCCGGAAACTGTAACCTATGACGATAAGGAATACAAGGTTGTCGGCATTCAGGATCATGCGTTTGACTGGGCAAATCACCGCAATCTCGCACTGGAAACCGTTGATCTGGGCGGTCTGCCGCTGGAAATCGGCGAGTATGCCTTCCGCGGTCAGAAGTCGCTGACGACGGTTACAGGCATGGATAATATTACTGCAGTCAGTGACTATATGTTCACGGCATGCTCGGCGCTGACTTCGGTCGCTGATCTGTCCAAGGTTACTTCTGTCGGTATTCAGGCATTTATGAACTGTTCTTCGCTGACTGCGCTGGAAGGCCTGAATTTCTCCGCACTGACGAGCATTAAACAGGAAGCCTTCAATAATATGGGTTCCTTCTCACTGGAGCTGGGTGAGCATACCTTTGATTCGCTCGAGTCTCTGGGTATCCGCGCGTTCGCGAATACGACCGGTATCACCGGCACGGTCGTTCTGCCGGAACGCATTACCGAAATTCCGGAAGGTGCATTTTTGAACACCGGAATTACCGGCGTTGACTGGTCGCACATTACGGTCATCGGAAAGAGTGCGTTCAGCAAGTGTGCAGGTCTGACCGAGCTGCATTTGTCGGATTCTGTTACGTCGATTGGCGAAAGCGCATTCAGCGGCAGCGGTCTGACCGGAGAATTACAGCTGCCGAATTCGATTACTTCGATTGGAAATAATGCGTTTAAGGATGTCAAGATTGAGGGCGATTTGGTTCTGCCGAATGCGCTGACTTTTCTGGGTACCTATGCATTTCGCGGCACTGCCATCAGCAGTGTTACGTTCCCAGGTACGCTGAAAAATATTGGAAACTACGCATTCTACAACTGTCCGAATCTTTCCGGCACGCTGATCATCCCTGAAGGGGTTGTTTCCATCGGTACGGCAGCCTTCACGAAAACCGGTATCGAAAAGCTGGAGCTTGCCGACAGCGTACAGACCATCTCGGCCGGTGCATTCAGCACCTGCACCAAGCTGACTTCCGTGCAGATTGGCGAACAGGGCAAGGGCAAAAGCCAGCTGCAGACCATCGGCAGTAAGGCATTTAACAACGATACCAATATCACCTACTTCTATATTGAAGCATGCTCGGCAGATGTTGCGATTGACTCGAATCCGCTGACGATTCCTGCCGGTGTTGCTGTAAAGTTTGCGGTCACTGTCGATGGCAAAAATATCCGCGAAGACGAAGAAACCACGCTGCAGCAGGCCGTTGACGCGGCAGCAGAGGGAAACACCACCATTACCGCAAACAAGAGCTTCATTGTAGACGGCACGGTTACGATTCCGTCCGGCAAGACCATCACGCTGACCGATGAAGGCAAGGGCCTTTCGGTTGTGTTCAAGAACGGTTTCACCGGTCCGGCTTTCCGCGTGGAGCAAGGCGCGGCGCTGATTCTGGACGGCAGCTTCAATTTCTCCTGCTTCCGCATCGCTAACGGCTCGTTTGCCGAGGTAAACGGCGCAATGACGCTGAACGGCGGCACGATTACCCGTATGAGCCTGAGTGGCTCGAACATGGGTGCGATTACGGTAGACGGCGGCTCCTTCACCATGGGGAACGGCGAGCTCAGCAGCATTTCCGCTTCGTCCGCATACTGCGGCGCGGTTTATGTGAAGAACGGCGGTACATTTGCCATGAACGGCGGCAAAATCACCGGATGTATGTTCAAGAACCAGTATTCCGGCGCGGTTGCCCTCGCAGACGGCACCATGACGATGACCGACGGCACGATTTCGGGCAATACCGCATCGGAGTATAACGCGGCAGGCGGCGTACTCGTAAACGGCACTTCGTCTCTTGCCATGAGCGGCGGCACGATTGAAAACAACACGGCAAAGCGCGGCGGCGGTGTATGCGTGCGTGAGAAAGGCACGTTCACCATGTCCGGCGGTACGATTTCCGGCAACAGCACGGCAGTCAAGTCCGATACAATTCAGCAGCCGAATGCAGGCGGCGGCGGTGTCTTCGTAGAGGACAACGCATCGTTTGAAATGACAAACGGCACGATTACCGGCAACAAGACCAACGGTATGGGCGGCGGCGTTGCAACGGCTGTTCTGAGCAAGGATGACACGGTTGGCGGCGGCCTGTTCCACATGACCGGCGGCACGATTTCGGACAATACGGCATCCTGCGGCGGCGGTGTATACAGCTGGTCCGGCAGAAACCGCGTTGTACTCAAAGGCGGCAATATTGTAAACAATACGGCGCGTCGACAGGGCGGCGGCGTTTACGTCAGCCATGCACCGTGGTCGATCACGATTAAGAATGCGCTTATCACCGCAAACACGGCAGCCATTCAGGGCGGCGGCATCTGGTCCTGCCCGGTGGGCACGGTAAGTCTTGGCACGGATGCAGCTGTATTCGGCAATACGGCAGGCAAATCTGCTGATGATGCGGCATTCCTGCTTAAGTGGGACAAGACGTATTCCACCAGCTTCAGCGGCAAGATGTACGGTGGCGGACTGGTAACCTGGTACCGCGATACCTCAATCGCCGCGGGTGATCCAAACTACGGCGCTTTCGGAGGCGACCGCTATGATGCAGCGAACCCGGGTGCCCCGGTTAAGCCGGCTTCCGGTGCGACCAATGGCTACGGTCTCAAGGCTGTTGTTTCCGCAGAGAGCAAGGCACTGGCTGAAACCGCACCGCTCAAGATTATGGGCAATACCGCAGAGCGCGGCGGCGGTGTCGGCACAAACGGCGAAGTGATCATCCCGGGTGAGGACACCTTGGAAAATCCGGTTTCCCTCACCGTACACAAGGTTTGGAGCGGCGCAAGCACGTATCCGACCGCTGTTACCGTAAACCTTATCCGCATTGCGAAGGATGGCACGCGAACCGCGATCGGTACGGTGCTTCTGAGCGAAAGATCTACCGACAAGGACGGCAAGACCTGGTCGTACACCTTTGCAAATCTAGACGGCGCTTACACCTATACCGTCGAAGAGGAGGCCGTTGACGGCTTTAATACCTCGATTTCCGGCAGCATGGCAGATGGCTTCACCATCACCAACAGCAAGAAATCCGGCGGCGGCGGTGGCGGCGGCGGTCACCACAAGCCGGACCCGAAACCGACTCCCGATCCCGATCCGAAGCCTCCGGTTGACATTCCGGATCAGCCTACACCGCTTGATCCGCTGAAGCCGACGGAGAACATCCCGGACGGCAAGGTTCCGACGACCAAGCCGGAAACACAGACCAAGACGCCGGATAAAACGAAGACAGTGAACATTCCCGACAGCAAGACTCCGACGTCCAGCGTTCCGAAAACCGGCGATATCGGCGGTCTGTGGGCGGCTCTGTGCGGTCTGTCCGCAATGGGACTGGCGTACTTCGGTATCCGCAGAAAGCACGATTAAAAGCAAAAACAGATAGCAAACACCCTCTATATCATCCGATATAGAGGGTGTTTTTTCGCTCAAACAATATGCAAAAGCTGAATCAGCAGCAGCCATGCCAGACCATAATAGGTTACAACGGCAACCAGATCGTTGATCGTCGTAATCAGCGGACCGGACGCAACCGCCGGGTCCACCTTGACTTTATGGAACAGGATCGGCACGAGTGTACCGACCAGACTGGAAATCACGATCGCCACAAGCAGTGATATGCCGACGCAGCCGGAGATCAGGAACGCATGTCCGACGGCATAACCCTTGAACAGCGCTATGTATGCACCGAGAAAGACAAGTGCCATAATGCCGAGCAGCGCGCCGTTGCAGGTGCCGACCTTCATTTCCTTGAAGGTGAGGTGCAGCTTGTCCTTAGCACTCAGTTTTTCATCCATCAGCACACGAATCGTAACCGCCAGCGACTGCGTACCGACGTTGCCGGCCATATCGAGAATCAGCGACTGGAAGCAGATAACGACCGGCAGCACGGCTACAACGCCTTCAAATGCACCGACAACGGTCGAAACGCCCATGCCGAGGAACAGCAGGATGATCAGCCACGGCAGGCGTTTTTTCATGCTTTCCCTGGTGGTTTCGTTGAGATCCTCTTCGGCGGACAGACCGGCGAGCTTTGCATAATCCTCACCGAGCTCGTCATCCACGGCCTCGACAACGTCCTGTGCGGTGATGATACCGATGATCCTTCTGTCCTTATTCAGCACCGGCAGGGAATCTTCGGCATAATCTTTGATCTTCTCGATGCTCTCTGAAATTTTCTCGTGGTCAAGCAGATACGGATACGCGTAGCTGATGATGGAATCCAGCGGCACATTTTCTCGGGCAACGATGAGATCCTTCAGGTCGATTGCACCGCAGAAGCGGTTTTTATCATCGACTACATAAATCGTTCCGATGTTGTCGTTTTCACCGGCCTGCTTTACCAGCTCGTGCATGGCCTGCCGAATGGTCAGGTTCTGCTTGATGCAGATGTAGTTGGTCGTGATCAGGCTGCCGACTTCGCTGTCGTCATAGGAATTGATAAGCAGGATGGCTGACTTGGTTTCGTCATCGATCATCGGGCGCAGCTTTACTTTTACGCTCTCGTCGATATTCTCCCACAGATCGACCGCGTCGTCCGCGTCCATTTCGTTCAGAATTTCGGCCAGCTTGTCAATGCCGATTTCATCAATGTATTCTGCCGGATCATCCAGATAGGAGATGATCTCCGCCAGCCATTCCGCATCAAGTGCGCTGTACAGCAGATTGCGTTCCGCGCGGTTTAGGAATTGCAGACTTTGTGCGATATCGTTGTCGTGATAATCCTGCAGCTGTTCCCGCATCTCATTGATCGAAGGGGAGGTGCGGATGATCTCAACGATTTTTTCGGCAAAAGATGTTTTTTTCCATGTTGCTTTTTTCATAATCAGCCTCCTTCTGTGCCCGGAAAAGGGCACAAAAAATCCACCGTAACAGATACAGTGACACAAACATCAGTTGTGGACTTGTTCATCACGATGGAGCAAGGCTCAGCGCTTATTTCAAAAGAGGATGCTTACGGACACTCGAAACAGCAGTATAGTCTGTATCCATCGTCATATGTACATTTCGTCTGTCACAACTGTCCATAGGACTTGCCTCCTTTTTTATTTTTTCGCAATGATTATAGCACTTGTTATGTGGAATATGCAAGGCATTTTTCACAGTTTTAATAATATGGATAAAATTTGCGGACAGTATCGCGCACGGGGAGAAAAAAGCCGGCCGGAAATCCGGTCAGCCTTTTTATCTCAGTAGACGATGCAGGAATGTGATTGTCCCGGTGCACGAATGATTTTGGAAGATTACCCAAACCAATCCCACCGAAACGCTTCGGTGGACAGAGTAGATGCCTTGCCGTCGAGTGCAATCTCGCTGAGCAGGATACCAACGATCGGTGCGATACCGAACCCATGTATCTGGAGGCGCAGAAGCAGCTGAAGAAACAAAAAACAACGCATACCTTCTGACAAATTTGGCAACACTACTCGTAAAAGGAGTGTGTTTTCATGTCAGATATGTTTTGCTTTCAGTGCCAGCAGACCGCAGGCAACAAGTGCTGCGTGAGCGTGGGTGTCTGCGGCAAGCAGCCGGATACGGCAGCGCTGCAGGATGAGCTGGTGTACGAACTCATTCGCTTGGCCGAGGCGGCAGCTGCGGCCGGTCAACGCACACAAATCGTCGACCGGCTGCTGATGGACGGCCTGTTCATCACCTTGACCAATGTCAATTTTGACAATCAGGCGATTGCGGAATTCACCGAGCGGGTACGCGCGGAACGAGAGAAATTCGGCGGAAAACCGTGTGCGGTCGTGGAGCTGTGGAAGGGCGACACGGATACGGTTTCGCTGCGTTCCACGCTGCTGTTCGGCATGAAAGGCATGGCCGCCTATGCACACCACGCGATGAATCTTGGCTACACGGATGACGAGGTGAGCGCGTGGTTTTACAAGGGCCTGTGCGCGGTCAATCGCCCGCATTCGGTCGAGGAATGGCTGGCGCTGATCGTCGAGTTCGGGCAGGTGAATTTCCGGTGCATGGAGCTGCTCGATGAGGCCAATACGGGCACATTCGGCACGCCGCAGCCCGCAAAAGTGCCGACCGACATCAAAAAAGGCCCGTTCATCGTGGTTTCCGGGCACGACCTGGGCGACTTGGCGCAGCTGCTCGAGCAGACGGCGGGAAAGGGCATCAACATCTACACGCACAGCGAAATGCTGCCCGCGCACGGTTATCCGGGACTGAAAAAACATCCGCACCTTGCGGGCAATTTCGGCACGGCATGGCAGAGCCAGCAGACGGAGTTCGAGAACATTCCCGCGCCGGTGCTGTTCACCACCAACTGTCTGATGCCGCAGCGCCCAAGCTATCAGGACCGCGTGTACACGACTTCGGTGGTGGGCTATGCGGGTCTGCGCCATATCGAGGCGGATGCGTGCGGCCGCAAGGACTTTTCGCCCATCATCGAGCAGGCGCTCGCGCTCGGCGGGTACGAGCACGACCACAGCATGAGCGGCATTAACGGCGGGCATATGCTGATGACGGGCTTTGCACACGGCGCGGTGCTGGCTCACGCGGAGGAGATCATCTCGCTCATCAAGAGCGGCAAGGTGCGGCATATCTTTCTGGTCGGCGGCTGTGACGGCGCGCATCCGGGCAGAAATTACTACACCGAGTTTGTCAAATCCACGCCGATGGATACGCTGGTTCTGACGCTTGCGTGCGGCAAATACCGCTTCAATGACCTCGATCTGGGCGAAATCGGCGGCCTGCCGCGCATTCTGGATATGGGCCAGTGCAACGATGCGTACAGCGCCATCAAGGTTGCGCTTGCACTGGCGGATGCGTTCGGCTGCACGGTCAACGACCTGCCGCTCACGCTCGTGCTCTCGTGGTACGAGCAGAAGGCGGTGTGCATCCTGCTGACGCTGCTTGCGCTCGGCGTGAAGAATATTTACCTTGGACCGACGCTGCCGGCGTTTCTGTCGGAAACCGTGGTCAAAACACTGGTGGAGACCTACGATCTGCACCCGACCACCAATCCGCAGCAGGACCTGGATGCGATTTTGGGAAGGGGATAAACCGGCGAGCTTTTTGGACGCTACGGAGCGTTCCTTGTTTCCCTCTCGTTTGCTTGCTGCAATAGGTTTCAGCAAACGAAAGAGGAAAGAAAACAATGAAATTTACGGCATTCAACGGCAGTCCAGTGGGCGAAAAGAGTGCCGCTGGACGCATGCTCGGGGTCTTTCTGGCGGGCGCGGCTCGTGCCGGAGCGGAAACCGAGCTGTACCATCTTGGCGATTACAGCATCGGACAGTGCGTGCAGCACGATGACATGGAGAAGCTGCTTCGCGCATATCAGTCTGCGGATGTGGTCTGCTTGGGATCGCCAGTGTACTCGTGGAACATGACGGCGCTGCTCAAGAATTTTGCAGACCGGCTATGAGTTTGCGGCACAGGGCGAGGTCACAGCAGAGCCCCGTACACAACTGGATGCGCCGCTGATGTCCGCCGCAGAGTATGTACAGTTTCTGGGTATGTAAGACAAAGGGAAACGGTTCTTGCCTTCGGGAAAGAGCCGTTTTTGATGTGCGCCATAGTATCTGACGGAATGATATGGGAAGTGAAGCTCGATCAGGCTATGCCGAAAAAGCAATACTATGTCGATTATCGGCAGGGATTTTTGTGTATCAGGATGGTATATTGGAAGTCAGTGTGGTATAGTTAGGGTGAACTAACTATGGATTGACACTGGAATCCTATAAAAGCAAAGAGATGAAGGAATTATGCAAAGCAAACAGCAAAAGCAAATCAAGGTATTTCTGATACAGACCTTCGGCGGAAGCAGGGGCGGCTCGCTGTTTTCACGACAGGAAAAAATGCTGGATAGGTTAATCAAAACCGCAGCAAACAGGTCCAAAAACCAGATGAAAACACTGGTGCAGACCATTCTGCCGCGCATTGCGCTGTACAAGGTGCTGCAGGCAGAGCTGCCTGCGGAGGAAACCTTTACGCACATGCGGACGTACATGATGGACTGGGTGGCGGCAGAAAAGCACGCTTTCACGGTGAAAATGGAGTCTGTGCCGGGATTTTATCGGATTTACAGCTATTGTTTTCTCAAAATCATGCGTACCTCCGACTTGTGGGAGAGCACACAGGAACACGACAAAACGCACTTTTCCGCGTCGATTACCAAGTGTCTCTGGCACACGGCGTGCCAGGAAAACGGCTGTCCGGAGCTGTGTCCGCTGTTTTGCGACGTGGATGACGTGACCTACGGCGGACTGCACAAGCTCGGCTTTTCGCGCACAAAAACGCTGGGCTGCGGCGGTGACTGCTGCGATTTTCGGTTTTTCAAAAGGTAGGTGAGCAGACGGAGAAGCGGACTTCGGCAGGATTTTCGGTGCAGCGGCGGAATCCGTGCTGTCAGCTCCATCGCCTACGCAGTGCGGCCGCAGATGGTTTTGAGTCGGATTCCTCTTCCATACCTTGCGATTTCCCTGGTTAAATGATACAATCAAACCACAAGGTTTCATTCCATTAAACGGATTCCGAAGGGGAGCCATCCCTTATCACATAAAGGAGCATCAGTGCATGAACCCAGTTTTTGTTATCGGACACCGCAATCCGGATACGGATTCCATTTGCTCTGCAATCTGCTACGCGCACCTCAAGCGCAGGCTGACCGGCGGAGAATACATAGCCTGCCGCGCGGGTCATGTCAATGCGGAGACCAAATTTGTGCTCGAACGCTTCGGCGTGGAGCCGCCGCGCTACATCAAGTCGTTTGAGCCGCGCCTGAGCGATGTGCAGTACCGCGAGGTGCCGGGCATCAGCGAGGAGCTGTCGCTGCACCGTGCATGGGATTACATGAACGAAAATGATATTCAGACGCTGGCCGTTGTCGATGAGGATCGCCGCCTGAAGGGTCTGCTGACGCTGGGCGATATCGCGCGCTTCTACATCGAGGATCAGGACGCCAATGCGCTGGCGGAGGCCAAGACCAGCTATCGGAATCTGGTCGATGTGCTTGACGGCACGCTCGAGGTTGGCGATATTGACCAGCGGTTTGAGCAGGGCAGTGTGGTCGTTGCGGCGGCTAATCCGGACGTACTCGAGGACTACATCGGCAAAAATGATATGGTTATTCTCGGCAACCGCTATGAAAGCCAGCTGTGTGCCATTGAGATGAGCGCCGGCTGTATAGTCATCGGTCTCGGCTCCAAGGTTTCGCGCACCATCCGAAAGCTGGCCTCGGAAAACGGCGTTTCCATCATCGCCACCCCGTATGATACCTACACCTGTGTCAAGGTTATCGGTCAGGCGGTTCCGGTGCGGCATGTGATGCGGAAAAAGGGTCTTATCACCTTCGAGCCGGAGGAAACGGTTGAGGATGTAAAGCGCACGGTTTCCAAAAAGCGTATCCGCTATTACCCGCTGATGGATGAACAGGGACGATACGTCGGCATGTTCTCACAGCGTAACCTGCTGGATCTGGAGCGTCCGTCGGTCATTCTGGTTGATCACAACGAGCGCGATCAGGCCGCCGAAGGTATTCGTTCGACCAATATTGTTGAGATCATCGACCACCACCGCATTGACTCGGTGGAGACCAGCGGACCGATCTACTTCCGCAATCAGCCGCTCGGCTGCACCGCGACCATCATCACGCAGATGTACCATGAGCACAACGTGGAGATCGAGCCGAAAATCGCGGGTCTGCTGTGCTCGGCAATCCTGTCGGACACGCTGATGTTCCGCTCGCCGACGTGTACGCCGCTTGATCGCATGGCTGCAGAAGAGCTGGCGCAAATCGCCGGTCTGGACATCAAGCAGTATGCAACAGAAATGTTCCGTTCCAGCTCGCGTCTGCTCGATCGCTCGATGGACGAGCTGCTCCACATGGATTTCAAGTATTTCCAGGTGCAGGATCAGAAGATTGCGATTTCGCAGGTGACGAGTGTCAGTGAGAACGAGCTGTCCGGCATCCGTGATAAAATGCTCGAGTACATGGAAAGCTGCCTGGCATCGAGCGGTCTGTCCATGCTGTTCGCTATGCTGACCAACATTATCGAGGAAAAGACAGAGCTGCTCTACGTCGGCAAGGGCGCGCAGCAGCTGGTTCGTGCGGCCTTCAAGACCGACTGCGGCGAGCATTCGGTCGTCCTGCCCGGCGTCGTCAGCCGGAAGAAGCAGATGGTGGTGCCGCTTGTCAGAGCCATGGAGCACGACGAGGAAATTGAGTGAGATTTGCAGAGTAAAAGCGGGAGAAACCAGGGTTTCTCCCGCTTTTTGTGTTTACTTCCGCTTTTGCAGCTGCTCGGAGATGGTTCGTTTCATCGTCTCGGCGTCAAGCGGCTTAGACAGATGCGCGTTCATGCCTGCGGCGAGACACTTCTCGCGGTCCTCCTTGAAGACGTTGGCTGTCATGGCGATAATCGGAATGGTTTTCGCGTCCGGCCGGTCGAGTGCCCGGATAGCTTTTGCAGCCTCCAGACCGTCCATCTCGGGCATCATCACGTCCATGAGAATGGCATCAAAGCTGCCCGGCTCGGAGTCCCGGAAGGCTGCAAGCGCCTGCCTGCCGTTCTGCACCGGCACGGTCTGTGCACCGCTGTCGTGCAGCAGGAAGAGTGCAATCTCCATGTTGAGCTCATTATCCTCGGCAACGAGCAGCCGCGCGCCGGAAATATCTGACGGTGTCTGCGGCGAAGTTGCTGCGGTCGCGTCACGATCGAGTTCAAAAGGCAGTACGACGGTAAACCGGCTGCCTTCACCGAGTTTGCTCTCCACCGAAATGGTGCCGCCCATTTGCTCGATGAGCTGATGCACGATAGACATGCCGAGTCCGGTACCCATATAGCTTGAGCGGGGGGACTCGTCCGCCTGCTCAAACGGATTGAACAGATGGTTTTTGATGAAATCCTCGGACATGCCCAGACCGGTGTCCTCGATGATGAATTGACAGGTGATCTTCGCATCCGTCCGTTCGAGCATGTGCATCTGCATATGGATGGAACCGCCGGGCTTATTGTATTTCACGCAGTTGGTGAACAGATTCATCAGGATTTTTTTCAGATGCAGCGCACTGCTGCGGACGTAAATACCGGAAAAATCGTCATGCTCACCGGTGACGGTAAGACCGGCGGCTTCCGCCTGAAACAGCACCGAATTGGTAATGCTGCCGCAGACTTCATCCAGATTCATGGATTCGCTCCGCAGAACGACAGTGCCGTTTTCCAGCTGAGCCATATCCAGAACATCGTTCACCAGAGACAGAAGCAGCTGAGAGGACAGCTCGATTTTATGCAGACAATCGCGTATGCGCGCGTGGTCGTCCTTATTTTTTCGGATGATAGTCAGCATGCCGATGATGCCGTTGATGGGTGTGCGGATATCGTGCGACATGTTGTTCAGGAATGTTGTTTTGGCGGCGTTGGCAGCCTTGGCCTGCGTGAGCGCCTCCTGCAGCTCTGTCTGGCTCTGCTGCAGCTTGAGGTTCAGCTCTTGCGCCTGTTTGGCGGACTGCCGGGCCTTGCGGAACAGACCGAACAGCAGCAGAGAGAGCAGGATGAACACAGCAGAGGCAGTGGTCAGATTGTCCTTGACAAAGTACGCAACGGTGACCTTTTCGGGCGCACTGTCGTACATGGCAAGTGCACCGGTCAGCAGGGAAGAAGGCATGGTTTTGAGCGTTTTGTTCAGGATGGACAGCAAAGCCGTATCGCCCTGCCGTACGGCGAACGAGGTCTTGCTCGGCTGTGTGAGGAACACGCGGTACAGCGTTTTGTCCTTCATATAGCGCGGCAGCTGACCGGCACGCATTACATAGCAGTCCGCACTGCCGGTACGCATGGCTTTGATCGCGTCATTCGCTGAAGGGTATTCGAGGATCGTCCACTTGGGATAATTATAGGAAAGGTACTGCTTGAGCGAAAAATCGTTCTTGGGGATGGCAGCGGTGTTTGGCTCAAGCTCATTAAAATAGTTCTTCGTGGTAAGCGCCGCCTGACTGAAGCTCAAGACGGTGTTCGATAGAGCAAGACCGTTCTCTTCGGCGGCACGCGGGTTCTGGCTGGTGTGAAAAATCAGGTCGATCTCACCGTTCTGCAGTGCCTGCAGCTGCTCAAGCTGCGTGTCAAAGCCGTGCAGGTCGAAATGCAAGGCGTTATCCCCCAGACAATTCGTCGCATATACGACATAATCCGTGAGAACACCGGTAATATCACCGGTTTGGATATCAAAGGTGCTGATACCGGTGTCATGATTCAGAAAACCGATGCGGATGGCGCCATGCTGCCGGAGCCAGTCCTGCTCCTCGGTCGAGAGGAGCTCGACCGACTGGGCAGACAGATAGCGCTGATACAGATCATCCTGATAGAACGGCTTGTCGTGTGCAATACGGCGCATGGCATTATCGAGCGCTTCCTTGAGGTCGGGACGGCTTTTGCTGATCACGAAGTAAACATCCGAGCTGCCGAACGAGGTGATCGCGGACAGGCCGTATTTCTGCCACTGGGGACTCTCGACCGAGATAAAACCGTCGATTTCGCGGCTGGCGATCTTGGCGGCTGCGTCCTCGTCGCTGGTGATGGTCACATGCTCGGTGTGCAGACCGTGGCGCGTCTCCCATTCGCAGAACTGCGTGGTCGCGATACTTTCAGACAGCATGCCGATGCGCTTGCCGTTCAGGGTGGTCAAATCGGATACGGAAATGTTGGCAGCGGCGAGATTTGCATACAGGTAATATTTTTCCTCGCCCATCGGCAGATCGGAAAACAGCATGGTCTGGGCACGGCCCTCAGCGTAGGATACGCCGGCCATCAGGTCGATTTCGCCCTTTTGCAGCATGTTCAGTGAATCCGGCCAGTTTGCTTCGATGTAATCATAGGTCCAGCCGGTATATGCGGCGACGGACTGCTGATATTCGTAGCCATAGCCGCTGCGTTCGCCGTTTTCGCAGGTGATGTTGTAGGCGGAATCCGGATACCATGCAACTCGCACGACAGAGGAATCCTGCACAGCGGCGGCTGTGCCCTGCAGCAGCGGCATAAGCAGGCAGATGCACAGCAGCAGACAGCCGTACCGTTTCAGTCTGGTTGTAATTCTGTTCATATGCCCCTCCGTAAGCCGGAATGCGTCCGGCTGTTCTCTGTAAAAGGAAAAAGATGCACTGCTGCATCAGTAATGCATCTGTGCATCTCAAACGAGGCAGCTGGCTGCCATTTTACAGGCCCTGTGAAGCTGGCTTCGCAGTCATTGCGAAAGCGGCTTCTTAGCTTTGCGTCGCAGGCTTTCGCCTGGTTTGCTGAATATTTATTTGTTTATTATATTCTATTATAGGTGAAGAACGACAGGGTTGCAAGAGAAAGACGCAAAATCGACCGCGATTTCAATAGAATGCGGTATTAAAAATTGTTTGATTGATATACAGAACGGAGGGAACCAAATCGCACGGCATCTCGTCTAATCAAGTAACAAGAGAAGATACAGCGGCCGTGCGCCGCACCGCTCAAGAAACGAGGTGTCTGTTATGAAAAAACGATTGTTCCCCCTGTTCCTTGCATTTTTACTGCTGCTTTCCGCCTGCGGAGCAAGCGTCGGCAACTCGGCATCGGCGGCAGCCGGTGGCAGCGGCAGTATGCCGGGTGACGCGAACGGCTGGACCGAGGACGCGTCGGCAGATACCGCTGAGAGCGGTGCGGACTTTTCTGCGGTGAGAAAGAATGCCAAGCTGATTTTGAACGCCAATCTGACGCTCGAAACGCAGGATTTCGACAAAGCCTCTGCAGATATTGAGAAGATGGCAGCGGATGCAGGCGGCTACCTTGAATCGAGCAGTCTTTCCGGCGATGCAGGCAGCCGGCATGCAAGCTATGTCCTGCGCATTCCGCAGGAGAAATTTGAGGCGTTTTACGAGCAGCTCGGCAGCAGCGTGCATGTGGTGTACAGCTCGCGTTCGAGCGAGGACGTGACCGAGCAGTATACCGATATCGAAACCCGTCTGGCAACGCTAACCACCAAGCACGAGCGGCTGCTGGCGCTGCTCGATCAGGCGGATAAGATGGAGGATATCATCTCGCTCGAGAATGCGCTGGCCGACTGCGAATACGAGATCGACTCGCTGACCGGCTCTAAGCGTCATTACGATGATCTGGTCGGATTTTCGACCTTCTATGTGGATCTGAAAGAGGTTCAGACGCTGACCGCAACGCCAGAAGGCAGCGGCTTCGGCGCACAGCTCGCGCAGGCGGCTAAGACCGGAACACGCGGTCTGGTTAACGCGGTTCGCGCGCTCATCGTCGGTGCGGTGATGTTCTGGCCGGTGCTCCTGCTGGCTGCTGCCGGAGGCGGCGCTGTTGCGGTCCTGCGCCGTCGGCGCAGGAAGGCGCGCGAAGCCGAGCAGACGGAGATTTCGACAAAAAAAGATGATCGGTAATACAGGTGCAAAAGGAGCGCAGATGTTTGCAATCTGCGCTCCTTTTGTCGATACTTGTCGATTTACTGCGGCTATGATATACTGATAGTGCTACCGCCCCCCATAAAGGTAGAGAAAGGGGGTGTGCACGATGTCTATCACTTTGTCTTTCCTTATTTCTGTTGTGGCGAGTGTAGTTGCATATTACATTTGCAAATGGCTGGACAGAAACAGTAACCGGTAGTCAGCCTGAGGAATAAGCCGCCTCATACCAAACGGCATAGAAAAGCCCCGGTGCTGGAACACCGGGGCTTTTCGCGTGCACGATGTGCACTTTTGTCTTTCCTTGTGTAATCATATTATACCGCATATCAACAGCCAATGCAAGTAGATCCGACTGCGCCGGAAGATATTTCTCTGTCTAAGTGAGGAAATATGCATAATATCATAGGCGCTTATTTGGATAGTTTTTATACTATGGTTAAATACATTTGGCTCATTCCTCCAAAGTGTGATATGATTAAATCATTCAGGAGAGAAAGAGAAACGGAGAGAAAACCATGAAACGATGGAAAGGGGCGGCATTGCTGCTGCTCTGCACAGTTGTGATGCTGCGGCTGCTGCAGGGATTGGCACAGCCGGAAAAAGAGAATGCCCATGTGCCGGTGCTCGGCATTGTCACCACGGCGGCAGAGGATGACCGGCGCGAAGCGCAGTCCGAAGCGCTTGTACATGCGGCGGAGGAACATGGCTTCAAAGTGCTGGAAATGCCGGTCGAGCGCACGCAGGAGGCACAGATTGAAGCCGTGCGTGCGCTGATCGTGTATCAGGTGGACGCAATCGCATTTACGCCGCTGGTGGAAAGCGGCTGGGACAACGTGCTGCGCGAAGCAAAATCCGCCTCCGTGCCGCTGCTGTCGATAGACCGCGCGATACGCGGCGTGGATGATGTGCCGCTGCAGCATATTGGATTTGATTATGCGTCGCTCGCCGAGCAGGCGGCGGATGCGCTTCTGCAGCAGCGCATGTCGCGGGACGGTGTACTGGAGCTTTACGGCACGGTAAATGCTTCGGACGCAAGAGAGATTGCACGCGGCTGCCGCGAGGCTCTGGAGGAACACGGATTGACCGTAACCTATAGCCTGTGCGGCGACGGCATGCGCTCGCGCGGCTGCGAAATACTGGAGGAGATGGAGGACCATCTGGACGAAATCGGCTACATTTTCGCCCAGAATGACGCCATGGCGCTCGGTGCGGTGGATTATCTGCACAGCCACGGCCGTAAACCGGGCAAGGATGTGCTGATTTGTGCGTTTGGCGGCGGTGCAGAGCTGCGCGCGCTGCAGAAAAAAGGGGAGGTTGCCGTAATCGGCGCACTGGATGATACGCAGCTGGCTGAACTGACCGCAGACGCAGCCCAGCAGATTGCGAAGGCACCGTGGAAGCCCTATATCGCTCTGGCGGACACCGCCGTGCTGACGGAGGAGGGAACAGCCGATGCGTAAATCCCATCACAGCCTGCACGGCTTGCTGCGGCAGTCGCTGCTGCGCAGTGTAGTCTGCATGATTTTACCGGTGTGCGTGCTGGCAGGTCTGCTGGTTGTGCTGACACAGCGCTATGGCGCGGATATTGCATTGACGACCCGTGCCTCCGAGGTTCGTACTGTGCTGGTGCAGGACCTGCCGGATGAGGTGTGGAACGTGGTTTCCGGCCGCATTTCCTTCGAGGATGGACGGCAGCGGATGCTGATTGACAGCGCTCTGCACGAGCTGAACGACATGCTGGACAGTGCCGGAGAGGACGAGGCACAGTATCTCAACGCGGCACTGCGCGCCATCCGCACAATCGACAGCTACGTTGATCAGCTGGAAACGCAGATGGAAGCCGGTGCCGCAGTCAGCCGCAACGAATCGCTGTACCGCGAGATTCACAGCGTCGGCCATCTGGCGGGCAGCATGCTTGACCGCTATATCGAGAATGAGATCGCCCGCATGGGTCGTTTCAACGCCCGCATTCAGCACGGACTGGGTGCGGCAGCGCTTGCACTCATTGTGCTGGTCGGCGTGATGGTCTGGCTGACTATTCGGGCATCCGACAATCTGGAAGGCGCGATCGGCGCGTCGTTGCGGCAGCTGGAGCAGTTTGCAAACCGCATTGCCGCCGGTGAGCTGACCGAGCGCGTCCCGCCGACCGAGATCGACGAGCTGCATCTGCTGACACGCGATCTCAATACAATGGCGGAGCAGCTGGGTGCGCTCATTCATGAGCGGGTCGAGCAGGAAAAGACCATTAAAAAAGCTGAACTGCGGGCGCTGCAGGCGCAGATTACACCGCATTTCATGTACAATACGCTGGAAACCATCGTCTGGCTGGCTGAAGAGGGCCGCAACAGCGAGGTTGTCGAGATGACGATGGCGTTCACCGGCTTTCTGCGCATCTCGCTCAGCCGCGGCGCGGATTACATCACGGTCGAGCGCGAGGAACAGCATGTTGCAAACTATCTGCAGATTCAGTCGGTGCGGTACGGCAGCATCATGCGGTATACGATTGATATTGATCCCGCGCTGCATGAGCGGTATATGCTGAAAATCGTGCTGCAGCCGCTGGTTGAAAACGCGATTTATCACGGCATTAAGCGCAGACGCGGCAGAGGACAGATTACCGTGACCGGCCGCAGGCAGGCAGGAGGCATGTACTTCGCCGTGGAGGACAACGGCATGGGCATGACACCTGAGCGTCTTGCCGAGGTACGGACCTCGCTGCAGAATGGCGCACCGCTTGACCCGGACGGCAAGGGCGGCTACGGTCTGCGCAATGTGGAACAGCGTCTGCGGCTGTATTACGGCTGCGGACTGACGATCGAGAGTGAATACCGGCACGGCACACGCATCAGCTTTACCGTACCGGACGAACAGGAGGGGAAAACGCTATGATGCGTGTATTTATTGCGGATGATGAGGAGATCATCCGGGATGGCATCCGCAACTGCATTGAAAAGGAGCAGGAACGCTTTTTGTTTGCAGGTGAAGCGCCGGACGGCGAAATGGCACTGCCTATGCTGATGGAAATGAAGCCGGATGTGCTCATTACGGACATCCGCATGCCGTTTATGGATGGTCTGGAGCTGGCAAAGGTTGTACGGCGCACCATGCCATGGCTGCGTATTGTGTTCCTCAGCGGACACGATGAATTTGAGTATGCACAGAAGGCGGTTTCGCTGCACGCGGATGCGTATCTGCTCAAGCCGGTCAGCTCGGCGCAGCTGCTCGAAACACTTGGACAGGTTGCCGAGCAGATTGAGCAGGAGCAGCAGCAGCTTCGCTCGGCAGGCGCAAACAGCCGCAGTGAGCGCGAGGAGGACGTACAACCGCCCGCAGAATAGCATATCCATAATTCAACAAATTGTTAGGCGGAATGCCCTCCCTGTCTCTTGTGAAACCTTCTATCCAAAACAAATTCTTCCAATAATAAGCAGCCGCTCGGGCTTCCAGGTTACTCGTATCTCCGCTTTTCACATCCGAAGCCCATGCGTACATACATTTCACTTCTGCGCCAGAACATTCTTTCAATACGGCTGCCTGATTTTCAATCTTCGTCTTTATGGTCTGCTGCCAAAGCTGTTTCTTTAACGGTAGAGAGGCATCCAACTGTTGCCGGAATCTTTCGTTTTGCGTCGTGTTCCCATACAGAGGAAGCATCAAACCAACCGGCATACTTTTACTGTTACATGTAATGACAGCACAATTATTTTCAAGTAAAGCTTCCAACACGCCCGAAGAGATGGTGATCTGCTTGTGATCCAGTACCACAACTCCAATATCCTCAATGGGTTTCGTCACTTCTGAAGTTCGTTTGAAACTTTCAGGTAACGTATCATTCCTGACTACCTCCGGTAATTTTATCATCAACTGAGCATTTTTCAGAGACAGATAAACGGGGTTTCCAAAATAAAGGGTTTTCTTGATCATAAGCAGTTAGATTTTAAATTACTATTAATCAGTATAAAAGTCTGTTTCTAAAAAGGGTACAACCTTTTTGAGAATAGCATACACCCTATTTATTTCAATTTCTAATAGATACTATTAATATTCTCCCACTGATACTATTTGTCCAATGTGGTTAATTCGGATCTTGACAACACTATTACCAAAAGAAAGTGTTTTATATTGTTTATAAGCAATATCTTTCAACTCTTTCATATCTTTCACTGTTGTTTCCAAATGATGTCTAAATTTATAATCTCGAACAACATTATTTCCATACATAACTTTTGACATAGTCTGCACCCTAAATAAATTCGGACTAATCATTGCATAATTATCCGGATTCAACAAATCCACCTCCTTCGGATTGAAGCCTGTCTTTTCATTCGGGAACACGAAATATTCATTCTGCTTCATGCTAAACAAAAATTGCCAACCTTCACTTTTTCTGTAATCCTTATCAATAATAGGAAGTCCTAAATTAGCCCGTGTTACAGCCTCAAAGAAGGGGACAACCACCTCGTCCAGTTCATACATCAGATTACCATCCTCATCAAACGTCACCTGTCCTTTCTTGTCTAAAACAGGTTTACGATAAATAGCCACATGATGGTTGTTTCCGGTATTTACAAAATCCACAGGGATTTGTTTTCCATTTTCATCCCATATCGGATTCCCATTCTTATCTTTCTTCACGTGTATCGATTGGGCATTATTGATTCCTCGGATGCTAACCCGCTTGATACTTATCCCCTTTTCCTTATTCAGCCATATCGGATTTTCCCAAAAATTAACAAATGCCTTTTTGGGATCTCCACCGTATTCTTTCAAACGCCGTTCTAAAATAGCACGTACCTTTACATCAACTACTTTATCCACATTCAAAGCAGGATCGACCGGTTTTCGGATAGTATAAATAGTTTCAAATTCAACTGTTTGTACCTTCTCCGGAACTCGTATGGTCTGATACTTATCAGCATAAAGCGGATTCTTTTCCAATGCATTTTTTCCTGTAAATGCTTTCTTTGGATCATTACCGAATGTTTCCAACCGTTTA
>OGYH01000377.1_pt1 | contig 47251 bp, 47 predicted proteins | sample 1576511 | NCBI WGS metagenome assembly OGYH01 (sample SAMEA3541522, study PRJEB24748) | human gut metagenome | biome: human gut; feature: human-associated habitat; material: faeces | place: China | collected 2012
AGGATATGCAGATGGTAGTAAAGCGGTTCCTTGCTTCTGGAATGACTATGGAAGAGGTATCTGTAAAAATGGACGTATCCATTGAGGACCTAACAAAACTTCTGAATAGTTAATTTGCAGTAGGCAAATAAATTGGAAATTTTCAAAGGGCGTATTGATGAAAGAATATATAACTAAGCGAGTACATGAATTGTACTGGAAAGAAGATATAAATTGTGCAAGAACAACTCTTATCTGTCTGAGTGAATTATTCAAAATTGCCATTGAGCCACAAGTAATTTGTTCTGCGATTGGATTACATGGTGCTGGGGGATACAGAGCTCAATGTGGCTTAATTGAAGGTACACTTATGTTTATTGGAAGTATCTTCATATGTTAGGAAAAACAGAAGATGAAATTGTATTTGCTTGCTACAATTTTGCGTCTGCTTTTGATAAAACATTTGGCTCATTACGATGTTTAGAACTGCGTCCGTCAGGTTTCTCAGAAAATGATCCGCCGCATATGTGTGAAAATCTAACTTGTACAGCAATCATATTTGCATATCAATATATTTTACATTTATGACGGAGGTAGAAAATGGTCTATACCCAGATGACAATGAAAGCTTTGAAGTTTGCATATAATGCGCATTCCGAGCAAGTGGATCTTAATGATATTCCATATATATTTCATCCGTATCATTTGGCGGAACAGATGGACGATGAAATTTCTTGTACAGTTGCGCTACTACATGACGTTGTAGAAAATACCAAAATTACATTGGAAGATTTGAAACCAGAATTTCCCCATGAAGTAGTCGAAGCGGTTGCGATTTTGACGCATGATGAGTCTGTTAATTATTTTGAGTATATAAAAGGTATTAAAGTAAATCCTGTTGCATTAAAAGTCAAATTAGAAGATTTGGCTCACAATTCAGATGACAGCCGATGGATAGGAACCACGCACATTGAAGAACTGGACTTCAGTCGACGAAAAGAAAGGTATTTGAAAGCAAAAGAAATTTTATTAAATACGCTACATTAACATTAGAAAATGAGTGTTTATCAAAAGAGTTGGCTTATAACAATTTAGCAAACGAGAATTTGAAAGAGGTCAATTTATGAATATCGAGTATAAGAAAACGAAAGTTTTTACTGCCGCAGAGTTGCAAGGATTGTTTTTGTCTGTCAAATGGGAATCTGGAAATTATCCAGAAAAACTTGTTCGTGCAATGCAAAATTCCTCTCATGTAATTTCGGCATGGGATGGAAACAAACTGGTAGGTCTTGTTCGTGCATTAGATGATGGGGAAACGGTTGCTTTTTTACATTATCTTTTGGTAGACCCTGCATATCAAGGGCTACATATTGGAGATGAATTGATGAAACAGATTATGAGCTGCTTTGAAAGTCTTTTGTATGTAAAGGTCATGCCGTCTGACCCGAAAACGATTCCATTTTATGAACGGTATGGTTTTCAGCAATACAACAATTACTCGGCGATGGTACGAAAACACTTTGTGTAATGCGATAACTTCCAGTTTGTCTATAAATTGACCAAAACAAAAAAACGAAAGGCATGGGCATTGCTATGTCAATGAATACAGCAGAAACATTTGAATTGCTATTTGATAAAAATAATAAAGTGGCATACAAGGCGTTACAGGAATTACAAAAAGAAAGTGAGGAAACAGACCATGTCTATCCTTATATGGACAGATTGAGCGATATGCTTAACAGCGATAATTCCTATATACGTACAAGAGGCCTTATCTTGATTGCTTATAATGCGAAATGGGATAAAGACTATAAGATTGATGAAGTGATTGACGATTATTTGAAACATATAACAGATGTGAAACCGATCACGGCAAGGCAGTGTATAAAACTATTGCCGGTCATCGCAGAGAATAAGCTGGAACTAAAAAATGATATCCTTTCAGCATTACAGAAGGCAGATATATCTTTTTACGATGACAGTATGCAACCGTTAGTTTATAAGGATATTCAAAAAGCATTGAAAGAAATACAGAAGTTATAGATCCAGGTTTGCCAGTGAGTAACACAACAGAGATCCTGAGCATCTCATAGGGGTTGGTGGGGATATGAAAATGGTGGGCAGACGTTTTTTGAATACCGGCATGACGATGGAGGAAGTGTCGGAAAGAATGAATGTTCCCATCGGGGATTTAGAAAGGCTGCTGAACAGCTGAATGTGAAATAAAATCAGAAGTTGGAGGAAAATGTATCTATGGCAAATAAATATAAAGTAATTGATGAAAAAACATGGGATAGGGCAATGCACTGTATGATTTTTAGAGACAGTGTTGAACCAGCATTTTGCGTAACCTTTGAAGCAGATGTTACAAGATTTAGGCGCATGGTAAAGGAGCGAGGACTTTCTTTTACATTGGCAATGGTACATGCAGTTTGCAAATGTGCAAATGAAATAGAGGCGTTTCGTTATCGGTTTGTTGACGGACAGATTGTTTTGTTTGAAAAGATAGATACTGCATTTACATATCTTAATCAGGAAACAGAATTGTTCAAGGTAGTCAATGTACCTATGATAGATGATCTGAAAGAATATTGTGAACTGGCAACAAAAGTGGCAAATGAACAGAAAGAGTATTTTACGGGACCTTTAGGAAATGATGTGTTTCAATGTTCTCCCATGCCGTGGGTAACATATACGCATATTTCCCACACTAATTCGGGTAAAAAAGATAATGCAACACCGCTTTTTGATTGGGGAAAATATTATGAGAAAGATGGAAAACTTTTGATTCCAATTTCTGTGCAGGCACATCATTCTTTTGTAGATGGTTTGCATATCGGACAGTTTGTGGAAAAATTGCAAAAATTGTTGAACGAATGGTGATCAGGAGTTAGGAGATGCAATAATGAAAAAGATCACAACTTTTTTTAGTGCTATGTTACTTATTATATCATTGTCTGCTTGTTCATCAGACTTTGATGGAAGCAGAACAGGAAACGACACTCAACTAATTATGGAATATACAGAATTTAATACTACTGACACTCAAGATTTGGTTGTTGAAGCCGGAGATATTATTCATGCAGAAATTGTGGTTGAGTAACACAACAGAGAGCTGGACGGGCATCTCATAGCGGTTGGCGAGGATTTAGAAAAGCCGCTGTATAGCTGAGCGGGAAAGAAAGTCATAAGTTGTGGGGCTTAAAATTTTAAGTTGTTTTTATGCGTTCTTGGTGGAAAAGGTGTATTTCAAATTGAAAGGATGGTCGGGTGCTAATGAAAGAAATCATCAACTTCATTGAAGCGAATGTGGATGGCAAAACGCTGTTTACAAAGGAATTAGTTTACGAACTTGAAAATGGTGCGTTACAGGGCGCTTACTCAGATCAAATATCTTTCTCTAATCTAAAATATTCTCAGAGCGGATTTCAGTTGGATATGTTTATTGTATCTAATGAGAAGATATGGCTCATGGGAAAGGATGGAGAACGGGAAAAATTGCGAAAAGATTTCAGTGGTGTATCCCTGTTCCGATTTGAACTGGCGGAGCGAAAAAGCACGGATAGTTTGACTGGCTGTTTTCGTTTCATTTCAGCTTCAGGGAAAAATGTGGCAGCAGAGGCTATCGTAAGTGGAATTTATGATGTGCGTCTTGAAAATGATGTGCTGAAGTTATCGGAAGATCAGGTCTTGTATCGGGATCAGCCGATACAAGAAGGGCATTTTAAGCCCGTTGCATTTCAATCGGAACATCGTTTTTATGTTAAAGCTAATAAGCTACACTATGAATACAACGGCAAGTGTTTTGATGTGGACTCAAAAACTATGCGGCGTAACGATAGCTCCGATACTTTTCCTCCGTTTATTTCAATCGAAAAGTAAGAAATGACAAATCAGTTTGACAGGAGTGCAGAGATGTTGATTATTTTGAGTATATAAATGTTCTAAAAGATATGCGAAATGTGTCACAATAGAAGATGCTTTGGAAATGCTAATAGATAAATAGTAAAGGGGAGTCTCGATGATAAATAAAAAAATGATAGCCTTTTGCGGTACATATTGCGGAGTGTGTGAATGGAAAGATAAAATCGGGTGTAAGGGCTGTAAGGCCAATAGAGGGATTATGTTTTGGGGTAAGTGCGATAAAGCGATATGCTGTATTGAAAAGGAGCTTGAACATTGTGGGGAATGCTCAGATATGCCCTGCCAAAAGCTCAGAGACCTGTTTGATGATCCAGAGCATGGTGATCACGGAGCAAGACTTCGCAACCTGAAAAATTGGAAAGATGGCCTCTGTACCTATGAAAAATTAGGCAATACAGCGCAGGAGAAGGCAAAAAATTTGAAAGCGATTGATAACACCAATGACTAGGAAAGAAAGACAAGATTATTTCAATGGATGAGAATTAGGGCGATGACGTTACAGTTCCACAGTGGAAATTGGTAAAGGTGATTGGAACAAATCATACACTGACTTCCGGGATAATAATTATAATTTGTGAATTTGTGAGAGTATATGCTATGTTCAATGATGGAAGAAGTAAAAAGGTTGTTTTTGTTGCACATTGCTTTTTAAATCAAAATTCTATTTCTGATGGAACGGCGATTTATCCGGCAGCAAATAAAGATGTTGTTGATTTTTTCTTAAATGCAGATATTGGTATTGTCCAAATGCCCTGTCCGGAGTTTTGCTGTTTAGGACTTGATAGGGGAAATATTCATGGCGCTGATAGCCCGGTAGTGGTAGAGAATACACGCATACGTTCAGCAATGCAAAATGACGACTCGAATTTGAAACTAACAAGACTGGCTGATTATGTAGTACAACATATCATGGAATATAAAAAATATGGGTTTGAAGTTATCGGTATTATTGGGGCAAATCGTTCTCCAAATTGTGGTGTCGAAACAACTTCGGACAATGATGCAGAAATCAATGGTATGGGATTGTTTATAGATAAAATATTTCGCCAGCTTTTGCGAGAAAACATATCTATTCCCATGATAGGCATAAAGGGAACGGACAATATACAAGAAAAACTTCAGCAGTTAATATGAGTTAAGGGATAAGGACAAGCATGAACGGATTTATGATGTTCGTGCCTGCACCTCAAGACCTTGTTACAGGAGAGCCGAACCAAACAGCGGTTGCTACCGTGAATATCAAAAAATATGATTGATAGCTTCAGAATTGGAAAAGGAGGAGTTGCATGGATAAAAAAGAAACGGCAACAAAAGAAGACTTGATGGCAGTCGTTAGCCTGTTTGAAAATATGGGAATACTATATTGGGTGGACGGTGGCTGGGGCGTTGATCTATTGGCGGGTAAACAGACAAGGGATCATAGAGATATTGATATCAACTTTGACGCTCAATATACAGAAATGCTATTAGATATACTTTCGAAGCATGGTTATAAAGTAGAGACGGATTGGAAACCTGTTAGAATAGAGTTATATAGCGATGAATACGGTTATTTGGACATCCATCCATTTGTTTTGAATGATGACGGGACGTCAAAACAAGCCGATTTGGAAGGCGGCTGGTACGAGTTTGAGAAGGACTATTTTGGTAGTGCTGTTTTTGAGGGGAGAACAATTCCCTGTATATCTTTGAAAGGACAAAAAATTTTTCACTCGGGTTATGAGCTAAGGGATAAGGACAAGCATGATCTTTCTGTCCTTGAAAGTATATCAGAATAAGGCGAAATGGTGATTTGCATGGAGGAAGCAACGAGATATATTGCGCTTTTGCGCGGTGTCAATATAAGTGGAAAAAATAAAGTTCCGATGGCTGAACTAAAGAAAGCTTTTGAGGAGCTTGGGTTCGGAGCGATTAAGACCTATCTGAACAGTGGCAATGTTATTTTTTCAAGTAATGAAGAGAATATAGGGAGCCTTACAGACCGGATTGAAACAACGATAAAAAAGTGGTTTGGTCTGGATATTCCGGTTTTCGTCATATCAAAAGAGGATCTCGAAGATATTTTGCAACACGCGCCTGACTGGTGGGGTGATGAAAATAAGGAAATCTATGATAATCTGATTTTTATTATGCCTCCGGCTACATTTGCTGAAGTGCGGGACGAGATCGGAGAACCCAGGGAGGGTTTGGAAAAGATTCAGGATTATAAGGAAGCGGTATTCTGGTCTTTCAGCCGGAAGGATTATCAAAAGACAAACTGGTGGAGGGAGACGGCAAGTGCGAATATCAGCGGCAAACTGACAATCCGAACAGCAAACACCGTCAGGAAGATAAATGGCATGTAAGGCTTTTAATATGGAGAAGAGTTGGGTTTGAATAATATAATGGAAAGGAATTGCTATGAATGAAATCTATCAGCAAGCTAAAATATTACAGCCAGAGTTGGTAAAAATCAGAAGAGAAATACATCAAAATGCTGAGGTTGGGATACAGCTGCAATATACCAAAGCATTTGTGAAAGAGAAGCTAATTGCGTATGGATATGAACCCCAGGACATTGCCAATAGCTCAATTGTGGCAACGATCAGCGGCGAACTCCCTGGTAAAACTATGCTGCTTAGAGCAGATATGGACGGCTTAGCCATTAAGGAAGAAACTGATTTAGACTTTAAAAGTGTAAACGGAGCTATGCATGGCTGTGGTCATGATATGCATACCGCCATGCTGTTAGGTGCTGCAAAATTGCTTAAAAAGTATCAAAACCGGCTTCAAGGAAAAGTAAAATTATTATTTCAGGAGGATGAAGAAGGTTTTACCGGGGCGAAGGCTGTGATTCAGGGAGGTGTTTTGGAAAATCCAAAGGTAGATGCAGCCATGGCGCTTCATGTAAACTCTGGTACGCCGAGCAATATGGTGCTGTGTGGTCTTGGCCATTTCATGGCTGGCTGCACTTTGTTTCGCATTGAAGTAAGCGGCGTGGGCTGTCACGGAGCGATGCCTGAAAATGGGGTTGACCCAATTAATATCGCGGCACATATTTACCTGTCGTTACAGGAAATTGTAGCGAGAGAAGTGGCGGCGCAAGACCCTTGTGTATTAACGATTGGTAAATTTGCCGGTGGACAAACTCCCAATATTATTCCTGAAAAAGTCGTTTTAGAGGGAACAATCCGTTACAAAAACAAAGAAACAGGGGATAGAATTTTTGAAAGAATTCAAGAAATTTCAAAACTGTGTGCCCAATCTTTCAGAGGAAGGGCAGTTGTAACGGAATTATCCAGTGCGCCGCCTCTGATAAACAACGATGAGATGATCTATGAGTTTTGCGATTACATTAAGCAATTCATTGCCCCTCAGCAAGTCAGGATCTTGCCTCAGGGAGGTATGGGCAGCGAGGACTTTGCTTCCTTTAGCTATCAGGTGCCCATTGCCTATTTATTATTAGGCGCCGGTACCAACCAGGAAAATGAAGCGTATGGTAAACCCATGCATAATCAAGGCGTTGTGTTTAATGAAGATATATTGTCCCTTGGGAGTTCGATACTCACGATATGTGCTATGAATTGGTTGAGCAAACATCGAGATGATTAAGATTTATTCCGCTCAGCGGCAATCTGACAGGCAGAACGGCAAACGCCGTCAGAAAAATAGTTGGAATGTGTGGGTTTATTCTCCACATCCCAACTGATTGCATCTTATTTTAAGGAATCCCTGTCAGGGACCTGTACAGATAAAGCTTCGGTAAAATGGTGTTTCTCAACCATATGTGCCTGAACAGAAGTTAAAATCAAACGGTAAGAGTCTGCCAGGCACTCAGCAAACCCGGCGTTGTTTCCTGAACACAGGCAGCGATATGCACTACGGGTGATTTCATTGAGGCGTCCGATTACATCGGCTCCCTGCGGATAAAATGCGAAATAGAAGCCCCATTCTGTGACCTGGCTGGTTTCCTGCCAAATGACCTGTAATGGTTCCAGTGACAGGTGTTTTAATATCATTTGAAATAAACTCGTGAGAGCGATTCCTGGCTTCTTGATATGAATAGCCAGTTGCTTTAAATCATCCTCATTAAATCGCGGTGCCGTATAGGCAGCGACTGGATAGGACAACAGCACCATAAGCTGCAGTGAATGAAGATATATAAGGGTGTCCCGCTTCGTAGTAAAATCCAGAAGAGCCTGTTCGGTGTTGATCTGATCGGGAGTCAGAACCATCGTACCCTTGCCGTTTAAGGTTTTTGTGTAGCCTCTTTGTTCCAGCAGGCCCAATGCCTTTCTGACCGTAGAGGCAGACACATCATATTGTTTTGCCAGTTGTGCTTCATAGGGTAAATAAGTTCCTGCCGGATAGACGCCTGTCCCTATTTTTCGCGTCAAGTCCCGGACAATGCGGGTATAGTAGTAATCCTTTCCTCTGAGGGGATTCCATTCAAATGAAACCGGCACCTGGGCAGGCACCTGGGTAACGCTGTTTGACATCTGTATGAATATTTCTGTAATGATGGCGGACATATCCTGATAGAGAGCTTTTAAATGATGATACTGTTCGACTGGATCGCGTTCTGATAATACATCAATGATGGATTGGGGTTCAAATGTTGGCTTACGGTACATAATATCCTGGGAAAAGCTGCATTTTTCTAAAAAGTATGCGAAATTCCCCTGAAGCTCAAAGGCTGTGTGCAGATCACATAACAGAGGATTGTGGCTGAAGCCTAAAATATCCCTCGTCAGTGCAATCAGGGCTTTCCAGCTCTCTGAACAGATTCCCTGTTGCGCCGCTCTTTGGGCCTGCCGATAATGAGGCATGTTCTCAACCGAACATTTATGCGCGGCGAATACAAGCAGATAGGGCAATAATCGACCATATGTTTCATATACCTGTAAGATAGAATCCCGCTGCTCTAAGATAGTAGATACTCCAGGACCTGTTAAGTTGTGTGGAAGAACTACGGGAGCCTGCCGGATCTGGATGTCAATCAGTTTTTCCGCCTTTAGAGTATCCAATACCCGCGTAATGGTCGCAATCCCCACATTGTATTCTTCACATAGGTTTCGGGAAGAGGGGAGCCTGCTGCCGGGCCGGAATTGCCCTGAAGCAATACGTTTTTTCAAATCTTCATATACATAAGAAAAACGAGTTTCCTGTCGTTTCATAATATAAATATCCTTTCTCAAACGCAAACATATATTATTTTATTATACTACATAATTCCGAAGAGTGGCAATGAAACTTAAAGAAGACGGGCGGATAGTTGAGTCATTACAGGAATTTCTTCTTGTGTATGACAGGGCATAATGATAAAATAAAAAGTGGAACATTGGCAAATAAGAGTGCAACTGTACGGCTGAGAGGCCGTAAAATTTTCCTGTTTACCTATCTGCATAGGTAAGCAGAATGGTACTGAGAGAAATAGCAATATAAGAAATTCACTGGAGTGATGGTATGTTGAAAGTCAGACCGAAATTAAAGGTTTTAATTGTAGACGATTCTGAATTGAATCGAGAGATGCTTGGCTCTATGCTTGGAAATGAATATGAAATTTTGGAAGCGGAAAACGGGGCGCAGGCGGTTGAAATATTACGTGAACATATATCAGATTTATCTCTCATTCTTCTGGATGTTCAAATGCCGCAGATGGATGGTCTGGAGGTATTGATACGTATGAATCAGTCTCATTGGATTGATTCAATTCCGGTCGTTATGATTTCAAGCGAAACTGCGCCTAAATTTATAGAACGTGCGTATGATCTTGGAGCAACCGACTATATTGCCCGTCCCTATAATACGATGATTGTGCGCCGTCGCGTAGCCAATGTTATTTTATCATTTGCTAAGCAACGCCAGTTAATGGAGATCATTACCCAACAGATTAGTAAAAAAGAAAAGGATAACCGGCTCATGCTTTCCATCCTGTCCCATATCGTGGAATTCCGTAATGGAGAAAGCGGGCTTCATGTCCTACATATCAACATCATTACAGAACTTTTGCTGCGGCAGCTCATGCTAAAAACGGACTGTAATAAAATGACATACGAAGACATTACCATGATCAGCATGGCTTCTGCATTGCATGATATTGGCAAAATCGCCATCCCGGAAGAGATTCTCAATAAGCCAGGCCGTCTTACGGCAGAGGAATTTCAGATTATGCAGGGCCATTCTATGGCAGGCGCGGAGATACTTATGGATTTGCCCATTGACCGGAACGAACCTTTGCTGAGAACGGCATATGAAATCTGCCGGTGGCATCATGAGCGATATGACGGCAGCGGTTATCCGGATGGCCTGAAGGGGGATGCCATCCCGCTCTCTGCACAGGTGGTCGCCCTGGCAGATGTCTATGATGCGCTCACCAGTGAACGGTGCTATAAGCCGGCATATTCCCATGATACAGCAATGAAAATGATCTTTGACGGACAGTGCGGAGTCTTTCATCCGCTGCTGCTGGAATGCTTGCGTGACATAGGGGATACGCTGGTACAGGAGCTGTTGGCCCCAAATACATTGGAAACGGAAAATGCACCAAAAGAAACCAGCCATATCACGGAGCAGCTGCAGCGTTATGGCCTGGGAGCTACGGAACGTCTGCTGCAGCAGCGGTCATATGAACAGCAGCGGTTTCGGTTCCTGTCGGATAAAACTGAGGAAATTTTTTTCAATTATTCAGTAGAATCATCCATTCTCAGTTTCAATAAATACGGAGCAGAACGATTTAATATCGAGAGTGACCTGTTTCATCCGCTGGAGAATGAGAAACTGCCGAAATGTGCCGATAGTAATATCCTGGACCGTATCTTGGAAAAAGTCCAGACAGCCACCCCGTTACAACCGGATTTTCAGGTTGATGTGCCGCTGGCAGTGGATCAGGAAATCCACTGGTTCCGCTGTCTCGGCCATGTCATTTGGACAAACGAAAATAGGAAACGCCATGCCGGCGTCCTGGGGAAACTTATCAATATTGATGAGAAGTATATTCCGGCCACAAATAGCAGTGTGGCTGCGGCAAAGCCTTCCATAGAATCCTTAATAAACGGCATACATGCGAAAAAAGAAACGGACTATTGTTCTATCAGTGGCATAGAGGCCCGGATATTACTGCAATACCTCAAAACGGTTTTTGATGTTGTCCGGCTGGTAGACGCTTCCCAAAACTGTCAAGTTGACATTAATGAGTCTGGGGTTCCTCAATACTCAGATTTCCATTGCTATGATATATGGAACAAAGATGAGCGGTGTGAAAACTGTATTTCCGCAAAATGTATGTCAAACAAGGGGAGCCTGACAAAATTTGAGTTTATAGACCAGAACATCTATCATGTGCGGGCAACGTATGTGGAGGTAGACGGGTATCCATATTCTCTGGAAATCATTGACCAGATTACGGAGAAAACCCTGCTGGGCGGTCATGGAAAGGATGAAATAATAAAGTATATCACAGCCTATAACCATAAACTCTATGTAGATATACTGACCGGGATTTACAATCGCCGTTATTATGAGGAGCAGCTGCGTGATATGTACCATATCAGTGCGGTTGCCATGTTGGATATGGACCACTTCAAGTCCATTAATGATACATACGGCCATCCGGCTGGCGACCGGGCATTGAGGCAGGTAGCCGTTGCCATTAAAAACTGTGTAAGAAAAGCGGACTATGTTGTGCGATTTGGCGGTGATGAGTTTTTAATTGTATTTCGGGAGATACCTTTCCACATGCTGCCAAAGAAACTGGAAGCCATAAGGTCTTGTGTTAAAAATGTGACTCTTCTGGATTATCCACAGCTGCAGTTCTCCATTAGCATCGGTGGAGTTTACGGACCGGGGAAGACTTCCGATTTAATGAATGCAGCAGACACACTATTATATCAGGCAAAGAGAGAAAAAGCAGGAGTGAGGATAGAATGCTTGGCAAGTGACAGCCTGATGAACAGAAAAGGAAATGAAAATGAAACAATATAAAATTATTCTGTCTATATTTTTAATTTTAGCATTGCTGTCGGGCTGCAGCCAACGTTCCAGTGAAGTCATGCTGATTGAGAATGAACCGCTTGCAGAACAGGAGCATATATTTCTTTCTGTTTATGGATATAAAGCAGACGCCCTTAATCTGACGGCTATTGAAAGCATATTGGATCGATATATGGAACAAAACCCTGATATCATCGTAACCTACGAGGGCGTGAAGGGCATTGATTACTGGAATGCTTTGGAAAGGCGGGCACAGGCCAATGGACTTGATGATGTTTTTATGGTGGACCACGACCGGGTGATAAAACTGGCTGAACAGGAAAAGTTAGCGGATCTATCCGGTTTGCCTACGATTGGGAAGTATCAGGACAAAATGAAAGAGCAGTTTGTCGGTGAGGATGGTTCTGTCTATTTCCTGCCAACATGTATCTCTGCTTATGGGTTGTATATCAATTACGATTTGCTGGAAGAACACGGGCGGAAAGTTCCGGAAAACTGGTCAGAGTTTGTGGAGGTGTGTCAGTATTTTGCGGATCAGGGGATCACACCTATTGTTGCAAATAACTATGCTTCTCTCAGAAATCTCATTGTCGGTAAATCACTGTACTCGGTCTATCAGAAAGATTCCGCTGCGGCAATCGAAGCATTCAATCGTACCCCGGCGGAGCTGGCAAATACGCTGCGTCCGGGAATTGAAATGGTTGAGGAGATGATCGACCGTAAATGGATTGACTGTGAGGAGGTTTCGGTGACCAACCAAACTTCTGATGATCTCAAGCTATTTGTTAGCGGTGACCGGCCGTTTATGGTGACCGGCTGCTGGGCGACTTCCAGAGTAGCCGATATGGAGCCTGGCTTTTCCTATGGGGTACATCCTTTTCCCATACTGGATGATGGCAGTGTGCTCATAATCGATGCGAATACCTGTATTAGTGCAAACGCCGACAGTGAACACTTGGAGGAGGTCATGCAGCTTGTGGAGTGTATCACACAGCCGGATTCAATCTGGAAATACTGTGAAAGCCAAAGCTCCTATACACCGCTGCAAGATGACAGAGTTCCCACTGATCAAACAATTCTTCCAGCTTCTGAGTGTTTAGAAAGCGGTCGGATCGTGATTGGCTCTGATTATAGACTGAATCTGCCATTGGACACCGCTCTTTCTGAAATAACAAAGCAAATGTTAAATGAAATGTCTGCGGATGAGGCTGTTACCCTGTTGGATCAACTTTTGGCACAATAGCTTCTGGAGGAAATGAACATGCGAATAAAACGATTTGGGATAAATTGTCTGGTCGTAATCATTCTTAGCAGCATTCTCTTAGGCTGTTACTCTTATATGAAAAGCGTCCAGGCTTCCCTGTGGATGCAGAATGCGGAACAGACTTTGGAAATTACAAGTCAGGGTGCCCACACATTTGATACTTATATTACAATAGAACGGGACCGGGTACACAGTTTAGCCAATAAGATGTCGGAAATCGAATCTCATGAAGAAAGTAACATACAAAATAATCTGAATCTGCTGGGTGGCGAGGCATCCAATTACACCGTTGTGGATCTGGACAATGGGATTTTATACTCAAACCGCCTTGATGAGCGGCGTGTACTTAGTACGGAGGAACTGGAATTCTATCGTACCTTTTCCGGCAAGGGCATCAGAGAAAACTATTTGAATATCTACGATGGACAAAATACCATGGGAGTCTACGAATGCTTTTTGTTTGCAGATGGCGTCCACGGGTTAATGCAAAAGGGAGAGAGGGTTTCTACGCTTTCCAAAGAGTTCTCTATATCCTTTTATGATGAAAGTGGTTTTTCCTATATTATAAATCGAGATGGGGATGTTCTGATTCGTCCATATCATAAGAACAGTAACCGAACATTTTTAAATTTTTTTGATATGATTGTTGAAGAAAATGATGAGAAAGATATTGGGACCTTCAAGGAAAGTCTGGTAAAGGATTATTCTGGCGTCATACAATTTTCCTTCAACGGCACAAAGAATGTTATCGCCTTCTGTCCTCTAAAAGCCATAGATGGGGGGTATATTATTTCTGCGATTCCAAGCAGTGTTATTATGGAACATACTGATAATATTCTGCAGTCATCCCGAATGTTTATTTTTATCGTCTTTATCGTGTTTCTTATCGGCCTTATATTTCTGCTATTTGAACGACAGAGCCGAAAGCGCATTGAAAAGAAAGAACAGGATATCCAATACCGTGAACAGTTATTCAGCATTCTCTCGGAAAATATAGACGACGTGTTTTTGATGTTAAACAGCGAGTCTTATATGGTAGAGTATGTGACGCCCAATGTAAACCGTGTGCTGGGTATTTCTCCGGATGCGGTGGCAGCGAGTCTTGAATCTTTAGGAAAGGCCACATACACTGAGGAAAAAACCATTTCCTATTCGGATTTGGCTTTGATGAAACCGGGTCAGTCTATCATTATGGAAAGTGAGCGGACTCATCGGAATACAGGTGAAAAACGGTGGTTTTACGAAACAGTATATCGGGTGGGTGAAGGTCAATCAGACAAATTTATCGTTGTGCTGTCAGACAGAACCAAGGAACGGCAGAACAAGTTTGCGCTGGAAACGGCATTGAACGCTGCGAATGCTGCCAATAAGGCCAAGAGCACGTTCCTAAATAATATCAGTCACGATATCCGGACGCCAATGAATGCAATCGTGGGGCTTACCGTATTGTTGAATCACGATGCCGGCGACCCTGAGCGGGTAATAGAATATACGCGAAAGATTACGGCGTCTAGCCAGTACCTTCTGGGTCTGATCAATGATGTGCTGGATATGAGCAAGATTGAGAGTGGGAAAACCACGTTGAATGTCACGGAGATCAATCTGGCAGAACTCATAGACGAGCTGGGGACCATGATCCGGCCGCAGACCAAAGCAAAGCAGCAGGAATTTGAGCTTTTTCTGGCAGATGTAACAATGGAGCATTTAATCGGCGACAGGATGCGAATCAATCAGGTGTTGATCAATATCCTGTCCAATGCGGTCAAATATACCCCAGTCGGCGGCAGGATCCAAATGACCGTAACCCAGCTTCCGCAAAAAACAAAAGATTTTGTCAGGCTGCGGTTTGAGGTTCAGGATAACGGCATTGGCATGTCGGAAGATTTCTTACATGTTATTTTTGAACCATTTGCCCGCGAGATCAACAGTGTGACGAACCAAATCCAGGGAACCGGCCTTGGGATGCCTATTACAAAAAATCTGGTGGAGCTGATGGGCGGAACCATTGATGTAAAGAGCAGACAGGGCGAAGGAAGTATTTTTACTGTCGATTTGGAACTGCGCATTCAGGAACAGAATGTGGATGAAAAGTTTTGGGAAAACCACGGGATTACCCGTGTGCTGGTTGTGGATGATGATGAAAGCATCTGTATAAATGTAATTCGTGTCATGGAAGACACTGGGGTGTCTGTCCGGTATGCGCTCGGCGGGGATAATGCTATCCGGCAGATTGGAGAAGCTCATCAGGAGGGAATCCGGTTTGACCTTGTGCTTCTGGATTGGAAAATGCCCGGTATGGACGGTATCCAAACGGCCAGAAAAATCAGGGACATGCTGCCGGAACATATTCCAATCCTCCTTCTTACGGCATACGAATGGGATGAGATTGAGGAAGAAGCTCTTGCGGCGGGCATTGATGGCTTCCTGGCAAAACCGTTTTTCCTGACCAGCTTTAAGCAAGCCATTGTAACGGTTCAAGCAAAGGAGCAAAAATTGCCGGGGACAGAGGATTCGGATCATATACTGGCAGGCATAACAATACTTGCCGCTGAAGATAATGAGCTGAATGCAGAGATATTGCTGGAACTGCTGAATATGAGCAACGTAGTGTGTGATCTCGTCAGCAACGGCCAGGAACTGGTGGAAGCATTCGAGAAATCCGAACCGGGTCAGTATGATTTGATTTTGACCGATATCCAGATGCCTGTCATGAATGGCTATGATGCGGCCAGAGCCATCCGTGCCGGCAGCCATACCCGTGGAAAGGTGATTCCGATAGTTGCAATGACAGCCAATGCGTTCGCAGAGGACGTCAAGGAAGCAATGGATGCCGGAATGGACGCCCATGTGGCGAAGCCGATTGACATGAAGAACCTGGAAGCGGTGATCACAGAACTTGTAAAAAAGAAATATTAGTAGGATGCGGAGGTATTTATGAGTCTGAAGGAATGTTATGTAAAGCTGGGCGGAGATTATGAAGAAGTATTGGCACGGCTATTCAGTGAAGATATGGTAAGGCGATTTTTAAAGAAATTTTTAAGCGATGGAACTTACCGTCTTTTGTTAGAGAAGCTATCGTCGGAGGATTATCCGGAGGCGTTTCGGGCTGCCCATACGTTGAAAGGAGTCTGTGAAAACCTGGGGCTGTCAGATCTCTGTAAATCCAGCAGTATGCTCACGGAAGCGTTGCGGGCGGGGGAACGGCCGGAAAACTTGGATGTTTTAATAGCTCAAGTCTGTACCAATTATGAGCAAGCCGTTTCTGCCATTCAGATGCTTACAGGTTGTTGAGTGGTGCAGGAATAGGATATCTTCTGTTTGGGCATCTATATCAAGAAAAGGAAAGGACTGGTATGTAGCGGTTGACGATTGCATCATGAGATCTATTTATCAGACCCGAAAAAGAGCGCTTCGGAAAAGAGGAAAACGGTCATCCGGCATCCGATAATACGAGTCTGATGATTGGTTTTATCATTTCAATTTTACCACACTCAGATAGATGGTGAACATGCGAGTAATTTTTGAAAACCTGCAAAATGTAATCAATGAAATAGAGAAATCAAAATTTGTATGGGAGGATGTCATGGAAAATTTTAATTTTAGAAGGGCAACAGATGAAGAAATGTCACGCATTATAAAAATGCAATCTGATATTTTCAGCGGTGAGCAGGGTATACCAACTGATGATATAGACACCTTTATGTTAAAGTCACCAATTTGTTGGTGTGCTGAAAAAGATGGAAAAATATATGCGGCAGTTGCAGCATGGAAAGAAAATGCAGAAGTCCATTGGGGACGATTCGTGACTTTTCCTGCTGTCCGTGGACAATTGCGAACATCAGCGGCAAACTGACAATCAGAACGGCAAACACTGTCAGGAAGATTGTCGGAATGTAGTTGTTTCTCAAATTCCGGTTTGTGGGGTGAAAAATATGGAGAACAACGAATTACTGAATCATTTGGATAAGCTACATACGACCGAATTGGGTGTAGTAAGAATCAAGAGAAACCTTGCTTTGGATAACGATCATGTTGTTGATTGGTGCAGAAATATGATACCTTCTGTTGAAGCATCCATGTGGAGACGGTAGTTTTGATGTCAAGGGCGGAAAAATAAAAGTACAAAAAGTGTAGAAAACAAGGGGTTTCCGGGAGTTGGGAATTGCCGATGGGTAGTTCCGGCTCCCGGATTTTTTACGCTTCATAGTTCTGTGGGAACTGGTCTATGGCAAAAATTGGCGTAGGGTTGAGTTGACAGGTTGGATATGGGGTAGGTTGTCGAGATAGGATTGTTATAGGTAGGTTGAGGAAACAAGATGGACAATATAAGGCAACACTAAAATAAAAAATCAAAAACCACAGGGCCCATTCTATGGTATAGAAGCAAAAAAGCTGCTGAAAGCTGGCGAAGCTTTATTAGATATCACCTATCAGCTTGGCTTTAGTAGCCAAAGTCATTTAACCAATTTTTTGTATAGAAAATTAGACTTGACAAGCGACCATCGGTCGCTATATAATGAAGGCCAAACAAGAAACGACCGATGGTCGCTATGAGGAGGTATCATAATATGCCAAAAGGAATTATGCTTACACCAGAACAACAAGAAGAGCGCCGAGAAGAAATAATCAGTGTTGCTTTGCAGCTAATAGAGAAAAATGGATTCCAAAAAACATCAATGAGGGAAATTGCGATTTTAGCAAACATGGGAAAGTCCAGTCTGTATGATTTTTTCAAAACGAAAGACGAGATTGTTGTATATGCAGTTGAGAAAGAAATAGAAGAAACAATTAAAAAGGTTCATAGGATTATTGCCAATGAATCCTCGCCGGAACAGTGTCTTAGAAAAATCATGCTGAATCATCTTGGAGTACCAAAGCAGTATCGAACGGTGCTGATGTGGTTAAATACAGAATCTGACTATTTAGAAGAAGATTATCGAAAGCGGCTGAAAACTGCGCGTTACGCATATCAGAATATTATAAGATCTGTAATTGAAAATGGAGTGAAATCAGGCGTCTTCCGTAAAGCGAATGCCGATCTTATGACTCGTTTGTTAATTAACTCCATTATATCAATCATTTACACATCCCGACCATCAGCCAGTCCAGAGAAAATGCTTGATGAAACAATGGATATATTTCTACACGGAATTATGAATGATGGAGGTGAATTATTATGATTTATTATACTCTACCCTTGTTGCATAAACAGGCAACCCTTGAAATGGTCGGCGGAAAAGGTATGTCTTTATCAAAACTTTTGACAGCGGGGATCCCTGTGCCGGAGGGCTTTCATGTTACGACTACTTCATACAAGATTTTTGTTGAAAAGAACCATATTCAGCCTCATATTAATAAGTTGCTGGACGGTATTGACTCTAACAATACCAGCCAGCTTGAAAATGTATCTACGCAGATAGGGATGCTTTTCCATAATGGAGAAATGCCGCAGGAAGTATCAGATGCAATTAAAACCGCATATGCCGGATTGGGAAATATAGCAGTGGCTGTCCGTTCCTCCGCAACCGCCGAGGATTTGCCCGACGCTTCTTTTGCAGGCCAGCAGGAAACCTATCTTAACATACAAGGTGAGAATGAAGTTCTTGACGCTGTAAAGAGGTGCTGGGTTTCCCTATGGACAGCTCGCGCTATTGCTTACCGCGTGAAGAATGGTATAAAGCAGGAAATTGTTGCACTTGCTGTTGTAGTACAAAAGCTTGTGTTTTCCGATGCGTCCGGCGTTATGTTTACGCTAAACCCTATCAATGGCAGACGTAGCGAAATGATTGTTAACGCCGCGTGGGGACTTGGCGAATCGGTGGTTTCTAGCTTAGTCACCCCTGATACAATCGTTGTAGATAAAAATGCTGAACGAATTGTATCGTATGAAGCAGCAAACAAAGAGATTATGACAGTCCGCACCTCAGATGGAACAGAAGAAATCCCAACTCCTGAACAGTTGAGGAAAAAACATGCTCTTACTCGCAATCAAGTTATGCGATTGACACAGCTTGGGAAAAAAATTGAGAAGTATTATGAAATGCCTATGGATGTAGAGTGGGCACTGGAAAAAGATAAGTTGTATATTGTTCAGGCCCGTCCCATTACTGTCCTGCCGCCGGAATGGACGTTACCGGAAAAGGATGTTATATATACAAAAGGCAGTCTGGCGGAACACTTGCCAAATCCTGTTACGCCCTTATTCGCCACACTTGGACTTGAAATAGTCAACCGCGCGTCGGCGCTTTTATGGATAGATATGTTTGGTAAAAGTGCGAAAAAGTTACTGCCAGAAAACGGAGCATATACGATAATTAACGGATATGTTTATCTTTCCGCTAATTCAAAGCCTCTTTTGATTGCTGTCAAATCCCTTTCACCCCGATCTTTACGCCGTGCGCTCACGAACAGTGTTGCACGCTGGGAAACAGCACGAAAAGAATTTGAGGATGTGATTAAACAATGGGAAGAAAAGCCCATGCATATGCTGAATGCTCATCAAATAATGGAGGGGATTCAGACTGTATTTTATGGAGCGTGTATTTATTTCACGAGGATTCAGCTTACATTGCCAGCCGCCTCTATCAGCGAAACATTATTTACAAAATTTTTTCAGGGAGCGGCCCGGCGTGCTGGTATAACAGACACTTCCGTTCTCTTGCTTGGGTTTGATACGATTGCGCTGCAATCGGAAAAGAACCTGTGGGATCTTTCGGAATGGGCAAAGCAAAATAACACTTTAGGCTTCTATCTGAAAAGCAATCCTGCAACAAAGATAGCAGAAGATTTCAAGTCCTCCATTTTGCCTGCGGAAGTTTCGCAGGATGTGTGGATAGAGTGGAAAAGCCGAATTAATGCCTATTTCAAAGAGTTTGGCTGTACTGCTTATGAATTTGATTTTGCATATGCCACACCACAGGAGATACTTACGCCAACCTTTGAATCCATAAAAGCATTTTTGGAGGAAAAAGGGGAAAATCCGTATTTGCGCCAAATCGCATTTGAAAAGCGCAGGAAACAAGCCGAAAACGAGATTTTGCAACAGATAGGCGGTCACCGTAAAAAGCTATTTTTGAAGCTGCTCCATTGGGCACAAAATACTGCCCCCATGCGTGAAAACGCTATTTATTTGATGGGGATGGGGCACCCACTGATTCGCCGTATGTTACAAGAAATTTCTGAACGTCTCTTAACTGGCGGAGCTATTTCACATCTGGACGATATTTACTGGCTCACAAAAACAGAATTGGAAACGCTCATAACACAGCTTGACAAAAATATACCCCTATCTAATCTGAGTGAGGCAATCCCTGCTCGACAAGCGGAGCATGATACATTCCGGGGATATGTGTCGCCTTCCCTGTTGCCGGAAAAAAACAAAAAAGCCGTATCACATGCAACTCAAATACAGAAAGATGGGAAAATTGTATTGACGGGCATAGGAACCAGCGCAGGCGTTGTTACGGCTCCCGCCTGTGTACTGAACAGCCCGGCAGATTTTGAGAAATTCCAGCCGGGAAGTATCTTGATCGCCGTTACCACAACTCCTGCATGGACGCAGTTGTTTGCCTCCGCAAGTGCGATTGTAACAGACATTGGCGGTCCTCTTAGTCATTCAAGCATTGTTGCCCGTGAATATGGTATCCCCGCTGTCATGGCGACACACACAGCCACGAGAAGTATTAAAAATGGACAAATGATAACGGTGGACGGCTCGGAGGGGACGGTGACGATTGATGAATAAAAAGCCTATTTTCGCTTTAAAACTTGCTACTTTGGTGATTGCGTTAGGATATAGCTTAATTCTTCCGGTCATGCCATTTTACATGGAAAATCTAGGTGCCGGCGGTCGTGAGCTTGGATGGCTCACTGCCGTATATGCTCTGGCACAAACAGTATGCGCACCTTTTTGGGGTGCACTGTCCGACCGAATTGGTAGAAAGCCGATTATCAGCATTGGTATTATAGGATATTCCATCAGTTTGTTCCTGTTCGGTTTGGCTTCATCCTTTTGGACACTATTTATAGCTCGCAGTTTATCGGGTATTTTGTCATCTGCTACGTCCGTTGCATCTTTGGCATATGTTGGAGATTCCAGTTCGGAGGAAGAGAGAAGCAAGAATATGAGTCAACTTGGAGCTTCAATGAGCATTGGCGTAATGATGGGACCATTATTGGGAGGCATTCTTGCAGGCTATTCGCTTGCGCTCCCATTTCTTACAGGAGCTGGCATTTCATTTATTGCCTTTCTGCTAATTCTAACACTTTTGCCAGAGTCAATTGAGCGTTCAGGACTGACGGAAAAAAGAAAACCCTTTGATTTTTCAGACCTGAAAAGTATAATTTTTGGCTCAGCAGGAATGGTTTTGATACTTATTTTCGTCGTGCATTTCTGTCAAACAGGCTTGCAAGGAATTACAGGGCTGTATGTCGTAGATAAGTTTGGATTTTCCACTAAGCAAGTTGGTGTTATTTGGATGGCACTAGCAGGTATTTTGATTGTAGTACAAGGCTTTTTGACTGGTCCTTTAGCAAAAAAAATTGGTGAGAAGCGACTAATACTGATAGGTATGTTTTGCAAAGCCTTAGTAGCGTTTGCCATGGTATTGACAACTGGGTTTGTTAGTGTGTTGGTGGTTTTTGGCTTATTTGCGGTATCTTCTGCTATTACAGTACCCACATTAAACGCAACCCTTTCAAAAACTGACAATCAGCATAAAGGAACACTGATGGGATTTGCCAGTACCGCCGGAAATCTTAGCAAAGTTATTGCCCCTTTATTAACTGGGTATCTGTATGAAAGCAATATTGAATTACCATATATAACCACGGGAGGGATAGCCTTAATCGGAGTGGTTATCTGCTATATCTGGATAAAAAATCAAAAGAACAAATGATGGAAGAGGACGTTTATATGGAGGTTATACACAGTAACTAATCTGGTATAGAAATTCAATTGAGGCTTTTCTGCTTTATTAAAGTCTTGCTACTACTTAAACCTATAATATCCTTAATTCATTATGATAAATTCCAATTCAACAGTTTTGATACATAAGGAGGTAACAATACTATGGAATAGAATAAAAAACGAAAGGAGATACGGACCATGAATCTTGAAAAACTTGAATTTGAAAAGCTTATAGAGCAAATCTCCACTCTTTACAGAGAGAAGAAATATTCACAGCTTAAAAGCATTTTAGCAGACATTAATCCAACTGATATTGCTGTTCTTTTTGATGAATTTCCAAATAAACAGAGGATTTTGCTCTTCCGTCTTCTTCCTAAAGAAGAGGCGGCTGAAACATTCGTTGAGCTTGACGGTGAAACGCAGGAAGCACTCATCCATGCTTTTTCAGATACAGAGCTTCGTGAGGTTATTGACGAGCTTTACCTTGATGATACAGTTGATATTATTGAGGAAATGCCTGCGACAATTGTAAAACGAATACTCAGAAATACTGATGCACAGACACGAAAATCAATTAACACTCTTTTAAAGTATCCTGAGGACAGCGCAGGCTCAATTATGACCCCTGAGTTTGTTGATCTGAAAAAGGATAACACTGTTGAGGATGCCTTTAAAAGAATAAGACGTACAGGTGTTGATAAGGAAACAATTTATACTTGTTACGTTACTGACAGCTCAAGGCATCTTATTGGTGTAACTACAGTAAAAGAACTTTTGTTACACGATTATGGCGATAAGATTGAAGAGTTTATGGAAACAAATACAATTTTTGTAAACACGCATGATGATAAAGAAATAGCGGCAAATTTCCTTGATAAGTATAATTTCCTTGCTCTTCCTGTTGTGGATATGGAAAACAGGCTTGTGGGTATCATTACAGTCGATGATGCTATTGACGTATTGCAGGAAGAGAATACTGAGGATATCCAGAAGATGCATGCTATTATGCCTAACGAGAAACCTTATCTCAAAACAGGCATTTTTGAAACATGGAAATCTAGAATTACGTGGCTTTTGTTTCTTATGATAAGTGCAACATTTACGAGTATGATTTTAAATGCTTTTGAGGACAAGCTTTCGGCACTGATTGTACTGACCTCGTTTGTGCCTATGCTTACGGGAACAAGCGGTAATTCGGGAGGGCAGGCGAGTGCCGTTATTATCCGTGCTCTTTCACTTAAAGAAATAGATTTTAAAGATATTTCTAAAGTTATATGGAAGGAATTCAGAGTAGGTGTTCTGTGCGGAATTACACTTGCTGCTGTCAATTTTGTTAAAATATGGTTTGTTGACAGAATATTGCTCGGTATGAGTGCTATTACTATTCAGGTTGATCTTGTAATCAGTCTGACACTTATAATCGAAATTATATTTGCCAAAATGGTTGGATGCGTATTTCCTATTCTTGCAAAAAAAATGAAGCTTGACCCGGCTGTAATATCATCTCCGTTTATTACGACGGTTATGGATGCGCTTTCACTTTTAATTTATTTCTGGCTGGCAACAATGATACTTCATATATAAAAAGCAGTTTTTCAAACCTGGTTTTTTATAGTGCGCCCGACGGCACACGCTTCTAAAGGGTGAAAATCCCTAGTCTGCCCTAGTAGTGGGAAGGACACAGCCGAACAGCAAGGGTGTCCATCGTGAGGTGGAATCTGAAGGAAGCTGTAAGCAAATCTCTGGTCTGACAAACAGAAATCACATCAGGTTGCAGTTAAGGATAAGGTGGCTATACAAACTAAAGTCCAATAACTACTCGGAATTAGCTGTAATAAATGTGGCAGATATATGGAGAGAAAGAAGTGTGTGGTACTCGGGGAGGTCTCGCCAGCAGGAGAAAACAGAGTAAGAAAGAGGTGTTTCAGAAGATTGCTGAAAGAAGAAATATAGCACTGAAACTTATCATGAAGAAGTGATTTTCAAATTTAGATTTATGGAGGATGCTTTTATGAATAAGTTATTGATGTTTGAGCCCATTGATACGTCTTTGTTTGGAGATTTTGTGCTATATTAGCCATCAAGCGGAAGCCTTACAAACCGGATTGAAACGATGATAAAAGAACGGTTTGGTCTGGATATTCCGATTTTCGTTATATCAAAGGAGGATCTCGAAGATATTTTGCAACATGCGCCGGCTTGGTGGGGCGATGTAAATAAAAAAATCTATGATAATCTGATTTTTATTATGGCTCCAGCTACATTTGCTGAAGTATGGGGTGAGATTGGAGAACCCAGAGAAGGATTAGAAAAGATTAAGAAATATAAGGCAGCGGTATTCTGGTCTTTCAGCCGAAAGGATTATCAAAAAACAAACTGGTGGAGGGAGACGGCAAGTGCGAACATCAGCGGCAAACTGACAATCAGAACGGCAAACACTGTCAGGAAGATTGTCGGAATGTAGTTGTTTCTCAAATTCCGGTTTGTGGGGTGAAAAATATGGAGAACAACGAATTACTGAATCATTTGGATAAGCTACATACGACCGAATTGGGTGTAGAAAGAATCAAGAGAAACCTTGCTTTGGATACCGATCATGTTGTTGATTGGTGCAGAAATAGGATATCTTCTGTTGAAGCATCCATATCGAGAAAAGGAAAAAACTGGTATATAACGGTTGACGGGTGTATCATTACAGTCAACGCTTATAGCTATACGATCATCACGGCGCATAAGGTACAGGAACAGCAAAGATAGCAATAAATAACTGACAGAAAGAGCGGTACAAGAATATGACTTCACGAGAAAAGAAAAATAAAGTAATTCAACAAGTTATCAAACCGGCGCTCAAAGAAGCAGGTTTTCACAGCCTTCGGGGAACACAGGCTTTTTCCATCCATAAGGAAGCCTGCACAATCGCCGTAAATATTCAAAGCTCCCAATTTAACAGCAATGTTACTGGGTTTTCCTTTTGGCTGAATATCGTAGTAGATACGCCTGACCTTTCAGATGAACAACTACAAGATGTTACTTTTTTCAAATCTTTTACAGAAGCTTGCTTTTTGCCGCATCAAGGCAGGTTACACCCGCTCCGTGATATACGGGGTTATGTCATTGACGGTTATAAAAACTACAAGCCGATGGATACCCCCTATGAGGAGATTCAAGCCATCATTGCAAATGATATGCAGCAGTATATCATTCCGGGGCTATCCCAGATTGACAGCATAGCAGATTATCAAGAATGCGTTGCGCTGTGGCAAGAAGAATCAAAAAGTCAGTTTGTACGTCTGGTAGATTACTTTTCGGAAGCACATATGCTGACATTACCGTTTCAAAAAGATACTTGGATTGGCACCGTAAATATGAAAGAGCTCGTTGAGAAGAAAAAGACACTATGCCTTACCACAGATGAAATCATGCAAAATAAATCAATTTATTGCAAAGTGCGTGAATTATCGACGCATCCGCAAGAGGACACATGGCCGTTGATTTGCATGACGCTCTCTGCAGAATAAGATGATTTGAAATGTGCGGAACTTCCTTTGAGAAGGAGGAGCAAACATTGAAGGAGTTTTTGGGTAAAATACGGACTTCCCAAAAATCATATTCCATTCCGAAGCAAGTGCTTATTTCCATGGGCATCCTGCTTTTTGGAGTTTTTATGGGGGGTTTTTCAAAATATTTGGATTACCGGCAGGCAAACCTCCCGGCGTTGATGCACCTGATTGACAGTGTTGTGGATTTGCATAACTTTCTTGGGAAATTTACGTCTCGGATTGTTATCTCACTGTGCATTGCCGTTTGCAGTACAACCCCTATTAGGGCTGGTATCAATGTTTTTGCCATTATCATGAAAGCTGTTATATCGTTTCGTATTTGGTAAAAATGCTGAACTGGAAATACAGAGAGGAGTGATTCACTGTGTATAATAAAGACTTAGATTTTAGATATGCTAAACGAGAAGACACAGCATTGATTTTGCAATTTATCAAAGAACTTGCTGATTATGAAAAAATGCTTAACGAAGTCGTTGCTGATGAAAAAACATTGGAGGAATGGATTTTTGATAAACAAAAGGCAGAAGTAATTTTCGCTGTAGTAAACGGAAAAGAAGTTGGCTTTGCTCTTTTCTTTCACAATTTTTCTACTTTCTTGGGTAGAGCCGGAATTTACCTTGAAGATTTGTATGTAAAGCCGGAATGCAGAGGAAAAGGATATGGAAAAGCAATTCTGAAAAGACTGGCGGCCATTGCTGTTGAACGAGGTTGTGGCCGATTAGAATGGTGGTGCCTTGACTGGAATAAATCAAGCATTGATTTTTACCTTTCTCTAGGAGCAGAACCCATGTCTGACTGGACAGTATATCGTATTACAGGTGATACACTTACCAACCTTGCAAAGTGATCTTCAAAAGTAAAGAGATGATTTTTTATGCGAGTCGGGACAAGTTGTGTTCCCCGTATAAGACATCGAAGAAGGCACAGAAGGAACGCACGGGCTGTTTTTGGTATAGCAGTCCTTCTTATGGCCATCGCCCGCGCCCTGATTGGCAATCCTGAGATCCTATTCGCAGATGAACCCACGGGAAACCTGGACAGCGAGACCGGAGCGGAGATTATGAGCTTGCTCCGGGAGATCAATCAGACGACCGGCCAGACGATCATCATGGTAACGCATTCTCCGGAAGCGGCAAGAAACACCAGCTGCATGATTACTGTACAGGATGGTGTAATTATCTAAATAGAATGAATATAGACGAGATACCTGGAACATAAAAAAGAACAGCAAGCGTTATGGAAATGATTCAGGATCATTGCCTCCGTAATGCTTGTTCGTATTTTTATACAGGTATAAAAGAACGGTATTCGACAGACTTTAACGAAAAACAGCAACATTATGCAAGAAAAAGGCATATGTATAAACTATAATGATATTATTGGAGTAATTTTTGCGGAGGTGACTTATGGATCATTCCAACAGTAAAATTGTTTTTGACGAAAAACTGAATATAGAGGTACTGACACTGACAGGAATGATTGAAAGTTTGCCGCCGCATTTTCATGATTACTATGAGTTAGGCTATATAGAAAGCGGGAGCCGACGAGTAATATGTCAAGGTAAGGAATACACCATAGGAAAAAATGATCTGCTCCTTTTCAATCCGAAAGATAATCATACTTGTTTGGAATTGAAAAAGGAACTGTTGGATTTTAGATGTTTCCACATCACTACTGAACGCATGGAAGAATTGACATTGGAATGTTTAGGATATGCCATATGTCCTTATTTTGAACCGCAGATTGTTTATCAGAGCGACCTGATTCCACAGATCACAGAGCTGATTGACTTAATTGAAAATGGCTCATATTGTGACTTGCAAAAGGAAGAATTGCTTTATATGATTATTGGCGATTTGGTTGCCGGCTGTTCCCAACCAGTGGAATACGAACAAATAGATGTTTCAGATGTTATTAAACGTGCTTGTGAGTATATTGAAAGGCATTACGCCTCAAACATATCTTTATGCGATTTAAGTTCCTTTACGGGTTTCAGCAAGTACCACTTTATTCGGATGTTTACGAAAGAAAAGGGGATATCTCCTTATCGCTTTATTGAATGTACAAAAATGACTGAAGCCAAAAAAATGCTGAAGGCCGGAGAAGATTTATCAAATATTACCTATCAGCTCGGTTTTAGCAGCCAAAGCCACTTTACTAATTTTTTCAAGAAATACGCCATGGTTACTCCAAAACAATATAGCAAGCTTTATAACGCTTAAAATGTATTTTTTGTTGAGTATAGATCCACACTAACAGGAGATGATGATATGGGAAATTAGCCGTGATAGAGATCTCTGAGTCAGGAGATAAAATTGGAGAAAAACTGCTTATGCTGTTAAGTGCAAGACAGCGGCAGGAGTTAATAAAATATCTTTTCAGCGAAGAAATGCAGGATGCCGACGCAGCTGATAACCAATGTTGCCGCTTGCAAAGTCAAGGCCCACAGACGGAGACCGGCAGTGCTTTCACAGAGATCAAAATGGGAGAGCTATACTTTTGTTTGGAGCAGCGGCTTGTGCGTGTGAGCGGACAAGTGATTGAATTGACAGCGAAAGAATTTGATATTTTTGCTCTTCTGATCACGCATCCAAAAAGAGTATTTACTTATGAGCTGATTATGGAACTGGTCTGGAACGAAGATTATACTTTTTATTCCAAGAAAGCAGTAAGCAATCATGTGAGTAACTTGCGGAGGAAGCTGAAATCGGCACCAGATTCTCCGGACTATATCATAAACATTGTTGGTGTCGGCTATAAATTTGAAGCGCCATAAAACCCATATAATCTGCCAGTGTTAGCAGAATAGCGGTAATCGTCAAGATCAAACAGGCTTGTCCGGCCTGCTTTCTTGACGATTATTTGCGATTTTGCTATTATCATCCCACATGTAACCATAATAATGACAGATGGATTTCAAACATAAGGAGTAATACAATGAATGAAAAAATCTTAGTGGTTGACGATGAAAAAGAGTTGGCCGACTTAGTTGAAGTGTACCTGAAAAACGATGGATATACCGTTTATAAATTTTATAATGGCAGGGACGCATTAAATTGCATTGAATCCGTGGAACTGGATTTAGCCATACTGGATATCATGCTCCCGGATATTGACGGTTTTCAAATCTGCCAGAAAATCCGGGAGAAGTTCTACTTCCCTGTTATCATGCTGACAGCGAAAGTAGAAGATGGGGATAAAATCATGGGGCTGTCCGTTGCAGATGATTATATTACGAAGCCGTTTAATCCGCTGGAAGTGGTTGCGAGGGTAAAGGCACAGCTAAGGCAGTACATGCGGTACAAGCAGCCCTGCATAAAGCAGGAGGCTGAACGCACGGAATACGATATCCGGGGGATGACAATCAGCAAGAGCAGCCATAAGTGTATCTTGTTTGGAAAGGAAATTCAACTGACACCAACGGAATTTTCGATCCTTTGGTATCTGTGCGAGCGTCAGGGAACGGTAGTTTCTACGGAGGAATTATTCGAGGCAGTATGGGGCGAGCGGTATTTTGACAGCAATAATACCGTGATGGCGCATATTGGGCGTCTCAGAGAGAAAATGAAGGAACCGTCAAGAAACCCGAAGTTCATAAAAACCGTGTGGGGAGTTGGATATACCATTGAAAAATAAAAATATGACCAGTTATGAGGATGACTATTTACTTTTTAAAAACAGACTGTCCGTTAAAATACTGCTGATGATGGCGTGCTCCATTCTGATTATATCGGTGGTTTATCTGTTCGTCTTAAAGGATAATTTTGCAAATGTGGTGGTAGCCATATTGGACCGTTTCATTTATCATGACCGGGATGAAGCGGTGGCTGTTTACCTGAGAACCTTTAAGGCGTATGAGATATGGCTTTTCCTGATCGCCGTCATGGGTGTGTTTTTCGTTATTTTTCGTCGTTATCTGGACAGCATCTCAAAGTATTTTAAGGAGATCAACCGGGGGATTGATACACTGGTGCATGAAGATACCAATGATATCGCCCTGCCTCCGGAACTGGCTTCGACCGAAAGGAAAATCAATTCCATACGGCATACCCTGACGAAGCGGAAAACAGACGCCGAGCTTGCGGAACAGCGGAAAAACGACCTTGTCATGTACCTGGCTCATGACTTGAAGACCCCGCTTTCATCGGTCATAGGGTATTTGAACCTGTTAAGGGATGAGAAGCAGATCTCCGAGGAACTCCGGGAAAAATATCTGTCCATTTCACTGGATAAGGCGGAACGTCTGGAAGAGCTGATCAATGAGTTTTTTGAAATTACGAGGTTTAATCTTTCAAACATCACGCTTGTGTACAGCAAAATCAATCTGACGATGATGCTGGAACAGCTGGGGCACGAGTTTAAGCCGATGCTGGCCGGGAAAAATCTCAAATGTGAATTTGATATTCAGCCGGACATGCTGCTGTCCTGTGATGCCAACAAGCTGCAGAGAGTGTTTGATAATCTGCTGAGAAATGCCGTCAGCTACTGTTATGAGAACACCACCATTCAGGTGAATGCCAGGCAGGCGGAAGATCATGTGCTCATCAAAATCATAAACGAAGGGGATACGATTCCGCGGGAAAGGTTAGAAAGAATCTTTGAGCAGTTTTATCGCCTTGATATGTCGCGAAGCTCAAGCACCGGCGGAGCCGGTCTGGGACTTGCGATTGCAAGGGAGATTGTGGAACTGCACCATGGACAGATCACTGCCCGCAGCGAAAACGGTATCACCAGTTTTGAGGTTACATTGCCCACCGTAGGAAAATCGTAAGAAATTCCGAGATAAACCGTGTGTTATCCATAAAATAATGCGAAAAAATAAATCGCTCCATTTTGGTATTCTTTATATCAGGGGGAGCGATTTTTTTGTATGTGGAAAGGAGTTAAGAGAAACGTGGAACGTCAAAATAACAATGAAAACCAGTATGGAAGGAATCGCAGAAAAGACAAAAGAAAAAAATTGTTTTTTTACAGAGCAGCATGTGCCATGCTCGGTCTGCTCATAGTCTGTGTAATTTTTGGAGCTGTGTATTTTCTCAGAGAGAGTAAAGATCCGGTTCTTCCATCCAAAGAAAATACAAAGACAGGCAAGGACTATTCATTTTTGGCCGACGGTCAGAGTGAGGATGAGTCTCCGATTTCGGAGCCAGCCATATCCAACCGGGCGAATGCGATTGACCTGAACATCATAGCAGCAAATGCCATTGTGATGAATAAAGACACCGATGCGTTATTGTATCAAAAAAACGGCACGGACAGAATTGCGCCGGCCAGTACAGCAAAGATGATTACGGCGTTGACCGTGCTTGAATATTGTTCTCCGGAGGAGGAGATGAGAGTCGGTGCAGAGATTGAAATGATCCATAGTGATTCGTCAACCGCATGGCTTATGAAAGGCGATACCCTGACTGTCAGGCAGCTCCTGATTGCCCTGATGCTTCCGTCCGGCAATGATGCAGCTTATACCCTTGCAGTCAATACCGGAAAGGTTATTGCAGGCGATAACAGCCTGTCCAATCAGCAGGCCATTCAGATATTCATGGATAAGGTAAATGAGAAGGCCAGGGCAATTGGTGTTACAGACTCGAATTTTGTGGTTCCGGATGGGTATGATGCCGAGGGGCAGTATACCACGGCCTATGATCTTGCCATCATTGCAAAGGCATGTTTGGAGGATCCCATTATTTCAGAAATTGTGGCGAGCAATACGTCGTATGAAAAATGGCCGAACGGCAGGGAGGTCACTTACAACAATTCCAATGAGCTTCTTGATCCGAACAGTCCCTATTACCGTCCGGAGGTCATCGGACTGAAAACAGGGACCAGCAGCCTTGGCGGCGCCTGTGTGGTCTCTGCGGCAGTGATTGACGGAGAAACCTATATTTGCGTAGTCATGGGCTCTACGAAAGAAAGCAGGTTTCAGGACAGCGTTGCCATTTTGGATAAAATCAAGGCCCAGTGAAATGTTAAGGAGGAAACGAATGCAGGAAAAAATAGATATTACGGTTTTTGGGTGTGAGCGGGATGAAGCGGCGGTATTCCGTAAACTTTCATCTGAGTATGGCGTCACAGTTTCGCTCATCGAAGATGTCGTATCAGAGCACAATGCAAAATTAGCGGACGGATGCCAGTGTGTCAGCGTAAGCCATAAGGCGGAGCTGTCGGAGCAGCTTCTCCTTGCGCTGAAACACGCAGGAGTGAAATACATCAGTACCCGGAGCATTGGATTCAACCATATTGATATACAGGCTGCAGGTCAGTTGGGTATGGCTGTTGGCACAGTGGCATACTCACCGGGAAGCGTGGCCGATTATACCGTCATGCTGATGCTCATGCTGCTGCGCGGCACAAAGTCGGTTCTACGAGGAACCCAGAAGCAGAATTATTGTCTGAATGACTGCCGTGGAAAAGAACTGCAGGATTTGACGGTTGGCGTCCTGGGAACCGGACGAATCGGACAGGCAGTCATGGAACGCCTGGAGGGATTCGGCTGCAAGGTGTTGGCCTATGACCGAACTCACAAAGCCGGAGCAAATTATGTTTCGTTTTGTGAATTATTGAAGAGCAGCGACATTGTTACGCTGCATGTGCCTCTGGCAGAGGATACCCGCCATATGATTGGGCGCGAGCAGCTAGAGATGATGAAGAGGGAGGCACTTCTGATCAACACGGCACGGGGGGCTTTAGTGGATACGGCTGCACTGGTTGCTGCGCTGAAAGAACAAAAAATCGGCGGAGCCGCCTTAGATGTCCTGGAAGGGGAAGAAGGCATCTTTTACCATGAATGCACACAAAAAACGATAGGGCATCCTTACCTCTCCGTTTTGCAGAAAATGCCCAATGTCATTGTTACGCCGCATACGGCCTATCATACGGATCGGGTACTGGTCGATACCGTGAGCAATACCATCCGAAATTGTCTGAATTTTGAAAGGAGTCTTGGAAATGTATAAGCTTAAAATTGCAGTCCTGTTTGGAGGCTGCTCAGAGGAACATGATGTTTCAGTGAAATCTGCGATGGAGGTTGCAGCAAATATAAACAAGGAAAAATACCAGCCGTTTTATATTGGAATCACAAAATCCGGCGCATGGAAACTATGCGATAAGCCCTGCCGGGACTGGGAGAACTATGCGGGATACCCGGCTGTGATTTCTCCGGACAGAAGGATCCATGGCCTGCTGATACAAAAGGACGGCGGATATGAGAGCCAGCCTGTAGACGTGGTGCTTCCGATGATTCATGGAAAATTTGGCGAGGACGGAACCATACAGGGTCTGCTTGAGCTGTCCGGCATTCCTTATGTGGGATGCGACATTCAAAGTTCTGTAATCTGTATGGATAAGTCGCTCGCTTATATGGTTGTGAAAAATGCGGGAATTGAGGTACCTGGGTTTCGAGTTCTACAAAAGGGGGACAGCCTGGAAGCAGAGACGCTCTCGTATCCGGTCTTTGTAAAGCCTGCCCGTTCCGGCTCCTCTTTTGGCGTGAATAAGGTATGCCGGGCAGAGGAACTGCAGGCAGCGGTCACAGAGGCGGGTAAGTATGACAGCAAAATATTGGTTGAGGAGGCCGTTTCCGGGAGTGAGGTAGGATGTGCCATACTGGGAAACGGAAACGATCTCATCACCGGCGAGGTCGATCAGATTGAATTGAAACACGGGTTTTTTAAGATCCATCAGGAAGCACAGCCGGAAAAGGGGTCTGAAAATGCTGTGATTAGAGTTCCAGCCGCCCTGCCGGATGAAGTTAGGGAGCAGATTCAGGAAACGGCGAAGAAGATTTACCGGGTACTTGGCTGCAGAGGTCTGGCCCGCATTGATTTGTTTTTACGGGAGGATGGAAGCATTGTCCTGAATGAAGTGAACACCATGCCTGGATTTACTTCCTATAGCCGTTATCCACGCATGATGACAGCAGCAGGGTTTACGCTTTCTGAAATATTGGACCGCTTGATTGGACTTTCACTTAGGAGGTAACCATCATGGAAAAGAACTTTGTCTTTTTGGATGAAATGCTGCCGGGCATCCGGTGGGATGCCAAATATGCCACATGGGACAATTTCACCGGGAAACCGGTAGACGGATACGAGGTAAACCGCATTGTGGGAACGAAAGAGCTTGGTGCCGCTTTACGTAAGGCACAGAAGGCGGCGGAGAAACTGGGATACGGTCTGCTCTTATGGGACGGCTACCGTCCCCAGTGTGCAGTGGACTGCTTTTTGACTTGGGCTTCCCTGCCGGAGAACAATCTGACGAAAAAGCGTTACTACCCAAATATCAAAAGGAACGAGATGATCACGAAAGGGTATGTGGCTTCTCAGTCCAGCCACAGTCGCGGGAGCGCGATTGATCTCACGATTTTTCGTTTGGACACGGGTATGCTTGTGCCAATGGGCGGAGATTTCGACTTTATGGATGTACGGTCGCATCATGCCGCCAGTGGTCTGAGCGAAGAGGAGGCCGGAAACCGTGAGCGCCTGCGTGATATCATGGAGCGCAGCGGATTTGAAGCCTACCGATATGAATGGTGGCATTATGTCTTGGCAGACGAGCCATACCCGGATACATATTTTGATTTTTGCATTGCCTAGTGATAGCTTGAGGAAGTAAAAGATTGTAAGTTTATTGGGGCAAGTGGCATAAGGTGCTTTACATTTTATAGAGTATCGTAATCTCCTGTATGTTTGTGGGTAAAATGATAAAAAATGATATACAGGAGGTTTATGATCATGAATCAATTGACTGTAGAAAAAATACAGGCGTTTGAAGAAAGCCTGTATCTAAATGAGAAATCCAAAGCAACTGTAAACAAATATCTTCGTGCGGTGCGTAAACTGGCGGAGTATTTGAGCGGAGAAGGACTTACGAAGTCCCGGCTTTTGGAATACCGGAAGATACTGCAAAGCCAGGTGAAGGCCCAGACAGTCAACGGCGCACTGTCGTCCATCAATGCGTTTCTGGAGTTCTGCGGGTGGCAGGACTGCAAGATAAAACTCTTAAAGGTACAGAGGAAAGCGTTTCTGGATGAGACGCGGGAACTGTCTGAAGCGGAATACAAACAGCTCTTGGCGGCAGCTCAAGCCAAAGGAAATGAGCGGTTATACCTGGTCATGCTGACCATTTGCGGTACAGGCATCCGGGTCAGCGAGCTGCAGCATATTACGGTGGAGGCGGCCCAAACCGGGCGGGCGGAAATCTGCATGAAAGGAAAAAACCGCACGGTTCTTCTGCAAAAGGAGCTGCGTACCAGGCTATTAAAATACGCAAAAGAGCTGGGCATAAACGAGGGCCACATTTTTCGCACCAGAAGTGGAAAGCCCCTGGACCGGACAAACATCTGCCATGATATGAAAAAGCTCTGCGCCAGCGCCAGAGTGGACTCCCGTAAGGTTTTCCCTCACAACCTGCGGCATTTATTCGCCCGCAGCTTTTACGCCATAGAGAAGAACCTGGCCCATTTGGCGGATATCCTCGGCCACAGCCGTATTGAAACTACGCGAATCTATGTGGCGGCCAGCGCTACAGCTCACGAGCGGATCTTGAATAAAATGAGGCTCATTTTATAAAAAAACCACAGACTAACTCATCTGTGGTTGCATTTCTAAGGACAATATAAAGCAAAACCACAGACTAACTCATCTGTGGTAAACATTATCACACCTGTATCGTGAAGCACGTTACAAGCATTTATAGTATAGCGTAAAATCCCCATATTTTCAAGTGATACATAGCAAAAGTAAGGGGGAAATCCCACATAAAACGATATTTGTGCATGACAAGAAAGCCTGCATCTGCTGTTTTATTTGCAGGCTTTCTTGTTGTGGTCAAGTGAGGCGATTTGCGGACAAAGCAAGTCGCCTTTTTCCCTTTTCTTCCTAAATCTACCGACTGCGGCCATACCCAATTTACCACAGATGAGTTAGTCTGTGGTATCGAGCCGCATGTTTAAAGAAGGCGAGTCGGAAAATTGTATGGCAAGGAGGTGAGTTATGAATGGAATGAAAACTGGCACGATAGGGCTGCTGGATATTTTGGCGGCCAAAAGCGGATGTATGTATTTGTCTGATCTGGCGAAAACGGGAACAAATATGATCATGCCTCACCACCTGCATGAAATCAATGCGCAGGAATTTAGCCTGCGGGAATGGGAAGATACGGTTTCCTATTTGACCGGACAGAGTCAATCCTTCACGGCACCAGAACAAGCGAAGCAATATTTAGTTGGGTGCATGCTGAATCAATTTGCAGAAAACCATGAAAAGAGGTAAAGATTATGAAACAAGCAAAAAAGAGCAGACTGCTGGCTATTTTGCTGTCGGCCGCTATGCTGCTGAGTATGCTCCCCACTGTGGCCTTTGCAGAAGAAACCGAGAGCACACCGGCGGAGCGATGCACTGTCACCGAAGGCTGCACGCTGGAGGCAGGGCATGGAGAAGTGTGCGCTGTTGCAGAATCCGAAACGGAATCTACTGCAGAGCCGGATACGGAATCTATTGCGGAACCTACGGAAAAGCCGCCTGCGAATCCAACGGAAACGCTTATGACAGAGCCGGCAGACGGTGATGAGGACAGCTCATATGAGGCTGATGAAATGATAGAGCCCGTAAGTGTGGAGGGCGTTCTGCTGGCGGCAGAACTCGCTACCTCTGGTTCCTGCGGCGCTACGGAAAGCGATAATGTTTCTTGGGCGCTGACCGTGAATAATAGTAACAATGAGAATCCTACCTATACGCTCACCATTTCCGGCACCGGTGCCATGGCAGATTATGCTGAGGCAGGAACAGCACCATGGTGTACCGCTTTACCGACATATCAGTCCAAAATTACAGAAATCATAATCGGTAAAGACATTACGATTGTGGGCTCGAATGCCTTTGTATGGTGTAGCGGAGTGAAAACAGTCACCTTTGAAGGCGAAAGCAGACTAAAGCAGATTAAAATGCAAGCTTTCTATAGTTTGAATCAGTTGGATAACATTGAGTTTCCTGCGTCCTTAACTGAGATTGGGCAAGGGGCGTTTTTTAACTGTAGGAGTCTTGTAAGCGTAACCTTCCAGAAGCCAGAAAGTCTCTTGACAATCGGGTCAGCTGCATTTGGCGGCTGCGTTTCCCTGCAGTATTTCAATAATCCTGAGCAATCTGCGACACATGAAATAATACCTGTGTCTGTTACTGAAATCGGAGCAGGGGCATTTCAAAGCTGTAGTGCAATGATTGGCCAGGTTACGATTCCCGCCGAGATAGAAACTCTGAGCGCAACTTTCTGGGGCTGTGCCATTTCCAAGGTCACCTTTGAAAGTGGCTCTCACTTGAAGACGATTACAAATAATGCGTTTACCAACTGCAAAATTACAGAAGTGACCCTGCCGGAGGGGTTGGAGGAAATTGGCCCCAATGCTTTTTATGACGTGCATCTTACATCCATTCAAATCCCTGCGTCTGTGGTCTCCATTGGGGATAATGCTTTTCTGCAGAGAACCGGCAGTCATACTTTTTCGAGCGTGACTTTTGCTGAAGGCAGCGCACTTAAAAGTATTGGGTCAAATGTGTTTGGCAGGACCGGCGCCCTCGCGAATATTAAATCCATTGCGCTGCCCGAAGGCCTGGAGACAATTTCAGCGACCGCATTCCAGCAGTCCGGAATGGAGTCTGTCACCGTTCCTTCTACAGTGACCAGCATTGGTAATAATGCTTTTTATCTATCCTGCAAAAATGCTATCAACCTCTCGGCGGTTTCAGAGACGGCCTCTATCGTAGGTTGTACTCAAAATGTCACACGCGGCTGTATGATCTATCTTCCTTCTGAAACGGTCAAAAATAACCTGAGTTATAGCGGAACATATGAACCGATTTATTTGATCACAAATGGTGGTATCGTACCTCATACTGAATTTAAAGAAAAGACACTTGTTGATCCGGTTAGACAAGGATTTACCTTCGACGGCTGGTATGAATCTTCTTCTTTTACTGGCAGTGCCGTTAGTTCTGTGGAAATCGGTAAAACCTATTATGCAAAATGGAACTACAGCATCGCTTTTGATGCTAATGGCGGTTCCGGCTCCATGAGCGCACAACAGGTCACAGAAGGAGATTCACAGACGACTCTGTCAAACAATACCTTTACCAAAACTGGCTATACATTTTCCTCCTGGAATACAGAGGCGGACGGCAGCGGAACGACTTATGAAAGTACGGCTTTAGCTTCCAATGTTTATAATGGTACAACATTGTATGCCCAATGGAAGCCCAATACCTACACCATCAGTTTTGACGCTAAAGATGGCCAAGGCACTATGAACTCAATGACAGCCACCTATGACAAGCCTGCTATTTTACCCTCCTGTACATACTCTAAGTCGGGATATAACTTTGCAGGCTGGACAACTAATCCGGACGGAGCAAGTGTGCAATACTCTGACTGCGATCAATTGATGAATCTAGTTGCTGAGAATAATGGGACTGTTACATTGTATGCCGTTTGGACAACCAAAGGAGTCTTGAATCCCGATGTAAATGTCCAGACTAAGACCTACAACGGTCAGACCCAGAGTTTTACTGTGGACAATGGATTTACCGTTACCTACGAGCAGAATGGGGTAGCTGTGAAATCCCCCACAGATGCAGGTAGCTATGACGTGACGGTGGGCAAGGAGGAGACTAATGACACCGCCGCCTATCATCACAAAATTTATGGTGGTCTTGTGATTCAACCTGCGGCTGTAACTATCACTGCAGAAAATCAAAGAATATGCGTGGGCGGTGTTCTGCCTGCATATACTTATACCGTTTCTGGTCTTGTGAATGGTGACAGTCTGACGATGGAGCCCGTGGTTGCCTGCGCAGATGCGGACGTAAATACGGCTGGCAGCTATACCATTGTGGTCAGTGGCGCGTCTGCCGGAGACAATTACGAGATTACATTTAAGCCTGGAACCCTGGTCGTACAGCACACACTGGAAATGGTGGAAAGCAGGGAATCCACCTGCACAGAAGCAGGATATGAATCCTATTGGAATTGCAGTGTCTGCGATAAGCTGTTCTCGGATGAGAATGGTACAACTGAGATTGAGGAGCCAACAGAGATTGTTGCCAAGGGCCATGCCTGGAGCGAATGGGAAGCTGTAAATTCCCCTAACTGCACAGATAAAGGTAGTCAAAAGCGCATTTGTACTGTATGCAATGTTACGGAGACAGAAGACATTGACCCCAACGGCCATGATTGGAATGAGAAATATACCGTAGATAAGCAGCCCACCACTACCGAAGACGGCAGCAAATCCATTCATTGCAAGAGCTGTAATGTGGTAAAGGACAGCACAGTAATTCCTGCTATCGGCCAGCAGCCGGCGGAAGTGAACCCAGAGGGTGCTCTCTCCAACAGAACACTTGTGGTAAGTGCGGCAACAAATACGGATGAACAGTCCCTGAAGGATGCTGTTAAGAACCAATACAAGGACAAATTCAGCGGCAAAGAACTCTGGATACTGGACATCGATCTCATAGACACCTCTGTCTGGGAAGAGGTTCACGATGAGACGGTAACTTTCACCTTAGGCTATCCTGCAGGTATCACCGATGCCAATTATCAGAACTATGACTTTGTAATTCTGCATCAGAAAGCCGACGGTTCTATGGAACTGAGTAACTTTGTGGCAACTGCACACGGTCTGAAGATTACCTCCACCCTCAGTCCTTTTGCAATTGGCTACAGCGAGAGGCATACCCACAGTTATGGCAAATGGAAATCTGATGCAAATGGCCACTGGTGTGAGTGCGATTGCGGAAGCAAGGCAGATGAAGGGACACATACCTTTACATGGGTCATTGACAAAGAATCAACCGCTACCCAAAAGGGCAGCAAGCATGAGGAGTGCAGCGTTTGCCATTACAAGAAAGATACTGTAGATATCCCGGTGCTCAGCGGTAACACAGGAAATTCTGGTAAGCCAAACAACGGTAGCCCACAGACAGGAAATTCCACTAAGCCGAATAGCGGTATCCCACAGACGGGAGATAACAGCAATGTAACTCTCTGGATTTCAGTGATGGTGGTTTCCCTGATCTGCCTGGTTGGGGTGCTTCTGGTGATGAAAAAGAAAATCTATCGAAGAAAATGGGAGAAATAATTTAATGTTCAGCGGTGCGTGGGGATGACCCCGCACCGCTTTTCTAACACACCGAACATCATGATAAGCTGAATAAACAGCTCGATGCTCGGATACAGTCCATCGAAAACGATGGACTGTATGTGTCTGAGCGTAGCCGATTATCCCCGACAGTTCTTCCCTCGTCATTCCTCTGGCTTTGCGGGCGCCTGCCCTATCGGCGTTAAGTCGAAATCAAAGATCGTTGTTTCTTTCGTCCATAAGCTCACCACCTTGTACCTGCGTAATGCTTTCATTATATTTTACAGAAGTGACAGCTCTTAGGAAACGATTTTTTAATCTCTTGCTTGCAGAGATTAAAAAGCTGAAATGTTTCTTTAGTGAAAACAAATTTAAGGTGCTCTTGACAAATGCGTAATAAGTTACTATAATGCACAATAGTAACTTGTTACGCATTATAGGAGAATACAAAATGGAATATGAAAAAATGGGTAAAAATCTGCAATGGAAGAAAAATCTTCTGTTTGCGGGAGTGTTCATTCAAGAAAACCTGCTTCATTCAATTTTTGACCGATATAACGAGATGTCATGCAAACAATGGCTTTTAATGTCTGTTCTTAAAGCATTTGATACGCCGCCTGATTTGTCAACGGTAGCGAAAGCTATGGGTTGCTCTCGTCAAAATGTAAAACAGTTAGCGCGCCCACTTGAACAAGAGGGCTATATCAGACTTGAAAAATCAGAGGAAGACGCAAGGAGTCTGTGCATTTCTTATACTGAAAAAGGCAAACAATTCAGTAAAGAGAATACAGCGAAGGGGAGATTTGTTCACGAAGCTGTTTTCAGCGAATTTACCGAAGATGAAATCGACATTTATTATTCATTGTCAATTAAGATGATGAACGGAATTAAGCACTTGGAAGAAGCGTTTCAGAAGCAAAAGGAGGAAGTTTAAGTGAACGGCATAGTTTTATATCAATCAAAATATGGTGCAACAAAAAAATATGTCGATTGGCTTACCGAAACCACCAATTTTTCTTGTTTGGAAATCAAGAAAGCGGACATAAAAGACCTCGCCAAATATGACATTGTTATTTTAGCAGGTGGCATTTACGCTTCGGGGATAGCGGGACTAACGTTTTTGAAAAAGCACATTGAACAGTTAGAAAACAAACGCATAGCAGTTTTCTGTGTTGGTGCTTCGCCGTTTGATGAACAGGCTTTTAAGCAAGTCTATGAACACAATTTCAGTGGAAATTTAAGTAATATTTCTTGCTTTTATGGTCGTGGCGCGTGGAACGAGGAAAAGATGTCATTTGCTGACAGAACAATGTGCAAAATGCTCCAAAAAATTGTTACGAAAAAAGACCCCGCAACATATGCACCGTGGGAAAAAGCGTTGATGTGTGCGGTCGGGCAAAGCTGCGATTGGACAGATAAGACATATCTGAATGCGTTGTTGGATTGGATAAAATCCGAACTGTAATCCTCTCAATCAAAATACAATGTACAGATGTGAGACGAATGGAAAACTATGCGGGGGAACTTGAATAATGAAATGGAAATCGAGGAAGAGAAAAATGTTTATTCTAATTGGTGTATTATTTGTGCTTATTGGAATAATTTTGATATGGTTTCACGTTCCGTACTCTCCCGTTAAAAGAGATTTTCAGAATGACATTGGCGCTCTTATGTCTGAAAATCAGTTACATACAAATAATGAAGTTTTTACGGAAGAAGATTTCAGCAGTTTACCTGTTGCTATTCAAAAATACATTCAAGGCTGCGGGTATATCGGAACACCTAAAATGTCTTATCTGAAAATGGAATACAATAATGTTGATTTCTCACAGGGCAAAAACTGTCCTACTCTGACAATCGACTATACGCAGTACAATTTTATAAATGAGCCTTGCAGAATGGCACTCATTGACAGCAGCATGTTTGGTATTCCTTTTGAGGGATATGATTATTACCAAAACGGCACAGGGGGTATGAAAGGTGTGATTGCCAAAGCGATTACCCTTTTCGACCAGACAGGTGCAGATATGGATAAAGCGTGTTTGGCGACCTTTCTTGCAGAAAGTTTATTTGCCCCTGCTATTCTATTACAACAATATATCACTTTAGAAGAAATAAATGATTTTGAAGTGCAGGCAACGATCAGTTATGAAGGGCAAACGGCAAGCGGTATCTTTACTTTTAATGAACAGTACGAAATGATTTCATTTACCACAAATGACAGGGCTGTTACAGGAACCGACGAGAGTATGGAGTATGTTCCTTGGTCTGCTTTGTGCGGCGAATATCAGACTGTTGCAAGTGGCATAAAATATCCGTCTAAATTTCAAGCTGTTTGGAAGTATCCCGATGGCGATTTTGTCTACTTTGACGGGGTGATTAGCGAAGTATCGTATGGGTATGAGCAATAGAACGGAAGGGATACGTTACCCTGTCTGCGGAAACAAAACAAGGGTATAAATGCGGAAAGATACAGAGCTGAAAAAATTTCCCCTCTACTGTCCGAAGTGCAAGCAGAAAAGTTTAATTGAAGCAAAGGATTTACGGGTAACAGTTATCACAGAATCAGACAAAGAGCAAAAAATACGCAAATGCCACGCAAAGTAGCAGAAAAATATCGAATGTCATCTGTACTTTCTTGTGGTGTAAAGTACAGTTTTCTATAATAGGTATATCAAAACAAGGAGGTCACGAGCATGACATTTGCAGAAAAATTAAAATTTATCCGCAAACAGGCGGGTATGTCACAGGAGCAGTTGGCGGAAAAGCTTGGCGTGTCAAGACAGGCAGTGACAAAATGGGAAACCGATGCAGGCATTCCCGATATTGAAAATATGATGGCGATTTCCGCCCTGTTCGACATTTCCATTGACGAGCTGCTCTCCAACGAAAAGGGATCGAAGAAACCGACAGATTATCTGTTTGAGAGTGTTACGGAGTACGATATTGACGAGCCGAAACGCTATGACATGAAGTTCGGCGGTGCAAAGCAATTCATTCTGTCGGGTTATGAGGGTGAGAAAATCCGTGTCTGTTTGGCGTCCAATACCCTCTCCACGCTTCAGAATGATTTTAAGGTCAAGATTGACGACATCCGAAAACGGATTGATGTGGATGTAAACCGCAGGAATGGTGTATTAGAAGCAACAGCAAAAGAAGCCGTCAGCATTTTTGTCCAGATCCCGTCTCCGTATATTGGAAAAATTGAGTGTGCGGTCAATGCGGAAATCGTGGAAATCCGTTCTCTGGAGTGTGACAGTATAGAGCTTGATGTAAAGACACCAAGCGTTGTTTTGAGAGATGTATCTGGAACAGTAGAAATAGACTGTAACCTTGATTTGAATGTGGTCTGTAATTCCCTAAAAGGCGAAGTGGCAATCAACCAAGTGTCGGCAACCTCAAAAATCCATATCCCAGAGGATACGGTCTTTACCGCTGTCACAAAAGGCATTGGAACAAGCATCACCTATGAGAAAGACGGACAGCAGACGGAAAGATTTGATTCACCCGATGCGGAAAATATCATCGAGCTGAACGGAATCAAGAGCGAGCTTGTCATCTGCACGGATAGCGAAAGGAACTAATGAGGTGAAAACAAATTATCTGAAGAAATATATCATCAGCTCCTATATCCTTGTCTGGCTGCTTATCATTTTTGTGGCAGGAACGGCAAGTTTGGTCTTTCATGCACCGCCTGTTATCATGTGGGTCGTCCGCAACCTGATCGCATGGTCACCGACGTATTTGCTGCTGATTTGCTGGAAGCATTTTAGGCCAGATGAAACAAGAACGACTTTTATGAAGCGATGTTTTTCGGGAAAAGTAAAACTGCACCTGCTGCTGTTCTCCTTTGCCCTTACCTTTGGTATCAGCGTATTGTCGCTGTTCATCTACACCGTTGTGACGGGAAAGCCCATGCTGTCCTACATCAATTTGGGAACGACAGCATTGCCGCTCAGCATCTTTCTCTCCCTGACCTCCGGCCCGACAGGAGAAGAATTGGGATGGCGCGGCTTTTTGCGGGAGGAATTTAACAAGAAGTACGGCTTCCTGAAATCCTCTGTCTGCCAAGGCTTGGTGTGGTGCTTCTGGCATACCCTGTTGTGGATTGTAGATTCAGAGTTTACCGACTGGAGGGCAATTCCCTATGTCATTTCCAATATTGTTGTCATTACATCAATCACCGTGCTGATGAACATTCTTCTGGAACGGCATAACAACCTGCTCTACTCGGTATTGCTGCACTTCGGCTTTAATATCATCTATGTGTTTTTGGATGCAGGCATAGGATTCTTTGTGATTTTGACTGTCCTGTATCTGGTAATCACACCGATTGCCATATTGATAAGAAATAACGCAGTTAAACGGTTGTAGTTGTGGCAAGGAGGGCAACAGATAATGGTATACATCGGCATTGGTTTGCTTGTAGTAGCAGTAGCTTTATGCGGAATGGCTGTATGGATAAATAGGAAAGGAAAATAAAAGAATGAGCAATTTAGAAAAAATTCAAAAAGCAATGAGGGTGTTGCAGATATTCTCAAAAATAATTCTGATATTTGCTATTGTGGGAGTGGCTTTCACATCAATCGGAGCGACTCTCGTGGCATCAGATGTGTTAAACATGGAAAACCAGTTTCTTCACTTCCTGTCGGTTACGACTGAAATAAGCAAAGGACAGCTTGTAGGAACCTTAATCGCTGCGGCTGTGTCCTTGCTGTTTGGAGGGATTATCACAGCATTTGCCTATCGTTATTTTACGGCGGAGCTGAAAGAGGGTACACCTTTTACAAATGCAGGTGCGGACAGAATCAAGCAGCTTGGAATTATGGAGATTGTGTTGTCTGTCATACCCATGTGGATTATAGATGGTATCTACGAAAAAATCGAACTTACCGAATGGAACAGATTTGATGATGCAGGCAGCATTACATTTGGTATCTGCTTGATTTTGCTTGCTATGGTTGCCCGTTATGGTGCGGAACTGGAGCAAAAGACAAAGGCGAAGTAAGGCAGGGGGGGATTTCTAAGGAGAAAACCTCTATTGTCCTAAGTGCAAGCAGGAAAGTTTGATTGAAGCAAAGGATTTGCATAAAACTGTCATCAAAGAGCCAGACGCACAGACGCAGAGCCGACGAATTTGTGAGAAAAATCACAGCTTGTCGGCTCTGCGTCTGTGCGTCTCTTTTGGACACCGGATCAGCTTGATTATGTGCACGATATAATGGTATTGGGAAAATATTATTCGCCATTGCAAAGGGGCCAGGGTAATTTCAATTCATTGGAGCGGTCGCCGGGTAGCTACATAAATTATCAAATACTTGCCAAAGCAACAAGCATACCCGGATACATATTTTGATTTTTGTATCGCATGATGAATCTGCCCAGATGCCCCGCAGCAAGCTGATGGGGCATCTGGCGTGGAAACAAAAGCTCCGTAATCTTTTGCCATAGATAGGTTCGCTTTGTCTGTTACAGCAGAAACTTGATACTCAATGTCTTATTTCTGTAAAATTGACAGAGGAGGTGCCTTGAATGAAAAGCAACAGGATGTTCGGTATATTATGTATTTTATTGGAGCGGGAAAAAATAACGGCACAGGAGCTGGCGGAGTATTTTGAGGTCTCTGTGCGCACGATCCATAGGGATTTGTTGGATTTGTCCAGCGCAGGGTTCCCAGTGACTACACAGCAGGGCATTGGCGGCGGTATATCTTTGCTTCCAAACTTTAAATACAGCAAATCAGTCCTGAATAAAGAGGACATAGATCTAATTGTGTCCGGTATACAAGGGTTTGCAAGTATTGATGAGAGTTCAAAAATAAAGACGCTGCTTGCGAAGCTGCGCCTTGGACAGGAAGATAAGCTGCTGCTGGAGAATGATATCATCATTGATTTCACATCCTGGAACCATAAGAATACGACCATTGAAAAAATCAAAATCATCCGTTCTGCGGTTGCCTCCCGGCGTCTGTTGGAACTGGAGTATTACAGCAGCAATGGATACTCCAAAAGAACCGTGGAACCTTATAAGCTCCTTTTTAAAGAAGAATACTGGTATCTTTTCGCCTACTGCACACAAAGACAGGATTTCCGTGTTTTTAAGCTCAACAGAGTATCAAAGCTGGCGCTTTGCGAACAGACCTATATGGAACGGACAGATTATGAAATTCCGGTATTGCAGAGCGCATTTTCAAATGGCGTGGGGCAATTGGTTACAGTCAGAATGGATAAATCTTATGAGTTTCTGGCGATTGATTTCTTTGGCCAGAGCAATATCCGGGAAGAAAACAATTCTCTCTACGTTTCCTTTTATACGGAATACCCGGAGTGGATTGTAAGCACTTTTGCAAGCTTGGGGGATAAAGCGGAAATTATAGAGCCAAAGACGCTGCGGGATGATATCAAGGCATTTTTAGAGCAGGCCAGAAAACAATATGATAAATGAGAACCAGCGATTCTCACTTTTACGATAGGAAATGCTTTGCACAGATTGGCTCATAAAAATCCTCTTGACAAGTAAACCATCATAAGACTAGTTAAGCTTCCGAAACCCCAAAGGCGTGACCCCGGTTATTTTCCTGAAGATAGAGATAAAATGGCTTGCGTCAGCAAACCCCACCTTATGCGCAATATCCTGCACTTCCATGCGCGGGTTTGAGAGCAGATATTCTTTGGCCTTGTTGATCCTGTAAATAGTCAGGTATTCATAAGCGGAGCATCCCAGAAAACGGTGGAACAGCCGTGACAGGTACTGGGGCGTGATATAGACCTGGCGGCTGAGTTCCTGTACGGTCAGCTCGGAATGATAATTTGTTTCGATTTCCTGTATTACCGGGGCCACATATCTCTGATACAAGGAATCTTCCAAAAGATCATGGGTATAGATACCGTCTGCAAGAAACATCAGGAGCCGATAACAGTCTACCGATAAGGCCTTGACATTCATAGGCGGGTTCTCATATTTTTTTACTATGCCGGAAATGAACGACGCTATCTCGGCGCCCTGCTCCTTTCCTATAAAGATAAACGGCCTGTTCCCTAAAAGACCGGGAATGCTGCTTTCAATAGTCCCTGTAAAGGTGGCAAACATGGTGAGCCATTCCTCTGTCTCCTTTCCATAGGAATGCTGGATGAATGGCGTGATCAATACACCTTCTCTCTCCTGCAGAAGGTATTTCTTTCCCTGTATAGTGATACTACCGCTTCCCTTTTCGGACTGGAGATAGTGGCAGAGCGGATAGCCCTTGGGACGGGAAGTGTGTTCCTGTACCCAGTGGTTTCCTATGGAATCAAATGTAAACGGTTCGCTGACCGGTGTATTTCTAAAATGGATCGGCATTGTTCTCACCTGTTTCAAAATGTTATATTATTTAGCTTAACATATTACACAATCCGTTGTCTATCTATAATATAATCAAACTAACCGTAAGAGAAAATGGAAATAAGGAGACAGGTGACATGAAAGGTAAATTTAAGAGAATTTTATACGGCGGGGATTACAATCCAAACCAGTGGCCAAAG
>OGYH01000386.1_pt1 | contig 46465 bp, 36 predicted proteins | sample 1576511 | NCBI WGS metagenome assembly OGYH01 (sample SAMEA3541522, study PRJEB24748) | human gut metagenome | biome: human gut; feature: human-associated habitat; material: faeces | place: China | collected 2012
GCTATGTCTTCCCTACGGCTTCGTTGCTGGCTTTGGGAGCCTTCGTGCTGGTTTCTCGCGCCAAGTTTCCTTTCAAGGCGCCTGCCGAAGGAATCAAGGTTTTCAGCCTCGACCGCTTCTATCTGCCACAGGGAACTCCGCTGTTTGTCAATATCATCCTGATTACTTTTTCTGCGGGATTATACTTTTCTGTGCCTCATTCTACTGGTAACTTTCTGATGATTTTCGGAGGATTGGTCTTGGCGTTTCTGGCAGAAAAGTTTGTCTTTGCTGATGCAGATCTGAAGAGTCAGATAATAGTAGGTCTGGTGCTGCTGGGAGCAGCTCAGCTGATTTCGTTTGCGAATCAGGAGTTTGCTGTAGAAATCGTGGTACCAACCTTGCTGGGTTTCAGCTTGGGAATCATCGGAAGCCGTTTTCTGCTCTTCTATATCAAGCTTGCCAAACATTGCCAGCGCGGCACGAGCGTGAACTCATTCTTCCTGGCTTGGGAATTAGGATTGAGCTTGGGACTCGGTCTCGGATTCCTGTTCCATAATCTTCCGGCGAGAGCGCATTTTGACGTAGATCATCCTGTATATAATATGATTGAATCAGGGATGTTACACTATGCGCTTCTTTTTACAATCGTATCGTTGCTGGTGTACAATTTCTTGGTTCATCCTTGGTACATGAAGCATAAAAACAGATAAAATATTTGAAATCTCGTTTGTTTCATAAAAGCTATTCTTTAAAAGAACCTAAAAATAGCTTTTATGAAACATTTTTAATATTATTTAGATAGGTTTTTTCGCTTTTGTGGCTTAATTTGAGTACTTTTGCGTTTAGTTTTGGAAATATATTGTTTGAATTAAGAAATTAAACGTAAAAATATAGAATTATGGCAGAAGCTATTGATATCCGCGAATTGAATATCCGGATAGAACAACAAAGTCAGTTTGTTACCAATCTGGTAATGGGCATGAATAAGGTAATCGTAGGTCAGAAACACCTTGTAGATTGCCTTCTTATCGGTCTTCTCTCCGATGGTCATATCCTGCTTGAGGGTGTGCCTGGACTGGCAAAGACACTTGCAATCAAGACATTGTCACAGCTTATCAGCTCCGACTATAGCCGCATTCAGTTTACTCCTGATCTTTTGCCTGCCGATGTGGTGGGTACTCAGATTTATTCACAGAAAGACGAGGCTTTCCATGTAAAGCGCGGTCCTGTCTTCGCCAATTTCGTTTTGGCAGATGAGATTAACCGTGCCCCAGCCAAGGTGCAGAGTGCGCTGCTCGAAGCCATGCAGGAACATCAGGTTACCATTGGTGATGAAACCTTCAAACTGCCTAGTCCGTTCCTGGTAATGGCTACACAGAACCCTATCGAGCAGGAAGGAACCTATCAGTTGCCTGAAGCACAGGTAGACCGTTTCCTGCTGAAGGTAATCATCGATTATCCTACACTGGAAGAGGAGAAGCTCATCATCCGCGAGAATATCCAGGGTGGACTTCCTGAGGTTACTCCTGTAACATCTGCCGAGGAGATTCTGAAGGCCCGCAAGATTGTAAACGAGGTTTATCTCGACGAGAAGATTGAGCAGTATATTGCCGATATCGTCTTTGCTTCTCGTTATCCTGAGCGCTACGGACTGGGCGAACTGAAAGACATGATTACCTTCGGCGGCAGTCCTCGTGCCAGCATTTCTCTTGCCAAGGCAGCCAGAGCCTATGCGTTTATCAAGCATCGCGGCTATGTGATTCCTGAGGATGTAAGAGCAGTGGCTCATGACGTAATGCGCCACCGTATCGGCCTTTCTTACGAGGCTGAGGCAAGCAATGTGACAAGCGAGGAAATCGTGAGCCGCATTATCAATAAGGTGGAAGTACCTTGATAGTTAACAGTTAATAGTTTATAGTTAATAGTTTAGGATTTTGGATACACAAGATATCTTAAAAAAGGTTCGGAAGATAGAAATCAAGACTCGCGGACTGAGTCAGAACATCTTCGCAGGTCAGTATCATTCTGCCTTCAAGGGCAGGGGAATGGCCTTTGCCGAGGTGCGCGAATATCAGTACGGCGATGATGTGAGAGACATCGACTGGAACGTGACCGCCCGCTTTCATAAACCTTATGTCAAGGTGTTTGAAGAGGAAAGGGAACTTACGGTGATGCTGCTCGTAGACGTCAGCGGGTCGCTCGATTTCGGTACGATGAAGCAGATGAAGCGCGATCTGGCTACTGAGATTGCTGCCACACTCGCCTTCAGTGCCATTCAGAACAATGACAAGATAGGTGTCATCTTCTTCTCTGATCGCATCGAGAAGTACATTCCGCCTAAGAAAGGAAGAAAACATATTCTCTATATCATCAGAGAAATGCTCAACTTCCAACCGCAGAGCCAGCGTACCGACATCGGCTGCGCCCTGGAATATTTCACCCGCGTGATGAAACGCCACTGCACAGCTTTCGTAATCAGCGACTTCTACGATCATAAGGATTTCCAGCATCAGCTGCAGATTGCCAACCAGAAGCATGATGTAGTAGCCATCCAGGTTTACGACCCGCGTGCCAAGGTGCTGCCTGACGTAGGACTGCTCAAGGTGATGGACGCAGAAACCGGACATGAAATGTATATTGATACAAGTTCGAAGAAACTGCGAATGGCTCATACCCAGCAATGGCTGATGCAGCAGGAGAATCTGAAAACCGACTTTGCAAAAAGCAAGGTCGACTGGACTTCGATTGCCACTAACGAGGACTTCTCGAAGGCACTCCTGATGCTTTTCAAGCAGAGGGGCTGATGATGCTCAGTTATCTGAAACACATTGCTCTATGGCTTGGAAAACGAAAGTTCAAAGCTCAAAGTAAAGAAACTATGTTTAAAGTAAAGAATATCATATTGTCGCTCGCTCTTCTGGGGTGCTCAGGCTTGGCTCAAGCCCAGCAGGTAGAGCAACGCATCGACTCGCTGCAGATACTGATAGGACAGCAGACCGTGCTGCATCTGAAGGCTTCGGTCAAGCAGGGCGATAAGGTGCAACTGCCATCTTTCAAACCGCAGCAGCAAATTACGCCGGGAGTGGAAGTGGTAGAGCAGAGTAAAGGCGACACTTCGCACATAGGCGACGACCGCATGGTGGTGAGCCGCGACTATACGCTGACTTCGTTTGATGAAAAGGTGTATGCGATTCCTGCGCTCAATGTGAAGGTAAACGGCAAGAACTTTCATGGCAACCAGCTTGCGCTGAAGGTGCTCACCGTGCCCGTAGATACGGTTCATCCCAACCAGTTCTATCCGCCCAAGGATGTTCAGGATAATCCTTTCTCCTGGAGCGAATGGAGCGCGCTGTTCTGGTTGAGCCTATTGCTGTTAATTCTCTGTGGCGCATGGCTTTATCTGCGCAACAGACTGAAAAACAACAAGCCAATCATCACCCATATCCGCATCGTAAAACGTGTTCCGGCTCATGAAAAGGCGCTGAATCAAATCAACGTCATCAAGCAGCAGCACGTTGAGAATCAGGAAACACAGAAGGCTTACTACACCCAGCTTACCAATACGCTGAGAGAATATATCGTGAGCCGTTTCGGATTCAATGCCATGGAGATGACCAGTGCCGAAATCATCGAACGTTTGCGCGAAGCAGGCGACCAGAAGATGATTGATGAACTGAAGGAACTCTTCCAGACTGCCGATCTCGTGAAGTTTGCCAAATATGAAACCTTGGTGAATGAGAACGACGCAAACCTGGTGAATGCCATCAACTTCATCGACCAGACCAAGACAGATGAGAAACCTACAGAAGAAAAGGTGGTTCCACAACTGACCAATGAAGAGCAGAAGACGCAATCTCAGCGCCGCCTCATCAAGTCGCTCCTCTGGATAGGAGCCATCGTAGGTCTGGCTCTGTTGGGTTACATCATTTATCAGTCAGCCATGCTGCTGATGTAAAGCAGGGTGTTCTTATGAAACGTTTCGCTGGGCAAAGCGGTTTATTCCGAAACTCTTTGCCTGGCTATAAATAGAAAAATATAGAAATGGAATTTGCAAGTAAAGGCTATTTTCTGTTGCTCCTGTTGCTGATACCTTATATATTATGGTATTTCCTATACAGGAAGAAGAATGCGCCAACCATGCGCATGAGCGACACGAAAAAGTATCAATATGCTCCGAAGAGCCTGCGTGTGCGTCTCATCCATCTGCCAATGGTGCTGAGATGCATCTGTTTCGTGCTCATCGTCTGTGCGATGGCTCGTCCGCAGACGCATACAGCTTGGGACAACAAGACGGTGGAAGGCATTGACATTATGTTGGCGATGGACGTTTCCACCTCTATGCTTGCCGAAGATTTGAGACCAAACCGTATGGAAGCGGCTAAGGATGTGGCAACAGAATTTATCTCGGGAAGACCGAACGACAACATCGGTCTGACTATCTTTGCAGGTGAAGCCTTCACCCAGTGCCCGATGACAACCGATCATGCCAGTCTGTTGCGCCTATTGCAGGCAACCCGTACGGATATTGCCGCCCGGGGACTGATTGACGATGGAACTGCTGTGGGAATGGGACTCGCCAATGCCGTGAGCCGCCTGAAGGATTCTAAGTCAAAATCGAAGGTTGTGATTCTTCTTACCGACGGCAGCAACAACATGGGTGAAATCTCGCCAATGACCGCAGCAGAGATTGCCAAGAGCTACGGAATCCGCGTTTACACCATCGGTGTAGGAACCAACAAGGTGGCTCCTTATCCAATGCCTGTGGCAGGAGGAGTGCAGTACGTCAACATTCCGGTAGAGATAGATACGCAGACGCTGAGCAACATTGCGCAGACAACTGAAGGTAATTTCTATCGCGCAACGAACAATAATGAGCTGAAGAAGATTTACAGGGACATTGATAAACTGGAGAAAACCAAGTTTAATGTCAAGCACTTTGCTAAGCGCTATGAAGCTTATCAGCCATTCGCCTTGGCAGCTCTCCTGGTATTGCTGGTAGAAATCCTGCTCCGCATCACCTGGTTCAGAAGAATTCCGTAACCCGGATACTGAGCCATTACTGATTATCGGAGATATTTCGCTATCTTTCGGAGATATTTCGCTATCTTTCGGAGATATTTTACCAGTTATCGGAGATATTTTACTGATTATCGGATAATCGAATAGAAGATATAATTAGAATAGAAAATGTTAAGATTTGAAGATCCTATATTTCTCTGGCTGTTGTGGATAATACCAGTACTGATTCTGATCAGACTGATAGGATGGAGAAGAAGAAAGGCTAAACTGAAGAAGCTCGGCGATCCGGAACTTCTGAAACAGCTCATGCCCAACATCTCCAAATATCGCCCAACAGTTAAGTTTGTGCTGATGCTCGCAGCCTTGGCGCTTCTTATCGTGATGGTAGCTCGTCCGCAGATGGGCAGCAAGATTTCTCACGATAAGCGACATGGTATTGAAACCATCATCTGCCTCGATATTTCAAATTCCATGCTCTGTCAGGACGTGGCTCCATCCCGTTTGGACAAGAGTAAGATGCTTATCGAAAATCTGGTCGACAACTTTAACAACGACAAGATTGGACTCATCGTCTTTGCCGGCGATGCGTTCGTGCAGTTGCCAATCACCACCGATTATGTTTCGGCAAAGATGTTTCTCCAGAATATAACCCCTGGTCTTATCCAGACCCAGGGAACCAATATCGGCGAAGCCATCGATTTAGCTTCCAAGAGTTTCACCCAGCAGGAGAATGTAGGCAGAGCCATTATCGTAATTACTGATGGCGAAAACCATGAGCCTGGCGCACAGGAGGCTGCAGCTGCAGCCAACAAGAAAGGAATCAATGTCTTTATCCTGGGCATTGGTAACACCAAGGGAGCGCCAATCCCTATGGGCGACGGCTCTTATCTGAAGGACAATGCGGGCAACACCGTAATGACCGCCCTGAATGAGCAGATGTGCAAGGAACTTGCCCAGGCAGGCAAGGGTCAGTACATTCATGTAGATAATACCAGCGATGCGGAAAGAGCATTGAATGATGATATTGCCAAATTGCAGAAAGGCGATGTAACGAGTGTGGTTTACAGCGCCTATGATGAACAGTTCCAGGCTGTAGGTATTCTTGTCATCCTGTTGCTTATCATCGAAGTTTGTCTGCTGGAGGTAAAGAATCCTCTGCTCAGAAACATCAAGTTTTTTAAGAAAGACATCAAGAAGCCTTTCTGATAAACGTTTATACATTATTAAATAATAAGAATGAGATATTTAAGATATATATTGGTTTTTGCCCTGATGGTGCTGGGCTTGGCGAAGGTGGGAGCGCAGAACGACCGCAACTTCATCCGCCAGGGAAACCGCGCCTATCATAAACAGAAGTGGGCTGCAGCCGAAACGCAATATCGCAAGGCTATCTCCAAGAACCAGAAGAATGCGCAGGCTGTCTATAATCTGGGTTGCGCCCTGATGATGCAGCAGAAGGATTCGATGGCGATGATACAGTTTGAGAATGCTTCGAAACTGGAAACGAACAAGATGCGACGCGCCAGAAGTTACCACAACATGGGTGTGGTCATGCAGCAGCATCAGCAATATGCGCAGGCCATAGGATGTTATGAGAACGCCCTGCGCTGCAATCCGCAGGACAATGCAACCCGATATAATCTTGCCCTCTGCAAGAAACTGCTTAAAAACCAGAAGCAGAACAAGCAGAACGATAAGAACAAGAACAACAAGAATAAAAACAAGGACAAGAACAAGGACAAGCAGAATAAGGATCAGAACAAAGATCAGAATAAAGACAAGAACAAGAACGACAAAAACAAGAACAACCAGAATAAGAACAATCAGCAGAATCAGAACAATCAGGACAAGATGAGCAAAGATAATGCTGAACAACTCTTGAACGCTGCCATCCAGCAGGAGAAGGATACGAAGCGCAAGATGCAGAAAGCGATGAGTCAGCCTCGCCGCAAGCAATATGAGAAAAACTGGTAAAAAGTAAATAATACAACGAGCATAATATATTTAGAACATGAAACATATAGGTTGGTATATTATTATATGGGCAATGCTTCTGGGCTTCAGTTTGCAGCTGAAAGCCCAGCATATCAGTGTGTCGGCACCAACACACGTGGCGGCGGGAGAAAACTTCCGTGTGGCCTATACCATCAATACACGTGATGTAGAGGAATTCCGCATGGGCGGAGTAGGAGAAGGACTTGAGGTAATCGCAGGTCCTTACACCTCATCGCAGTCCAGTTATCAGATGATCAATGGTCATACTTCCTCTTCATCGTCGGTAACCATTACCTATACGCTCTACGCAGCTAAGAACGGAACCTTTGGCATTGGTGCCTCTCATGCCATCGTAAATGGTAAGAAACTCTCTTCCCATCCGGTTAAGATTACGGTTTCTGGCCATGCTGCACGCAACAACGGCGCTCCTTCCATGCACGGACAGAATGATTATGATGAACCACGCATGCGAACTGCCGGATCAAGAATATCAGGTAGAGACCTCTTCATCAAGGTTACAGCCAACAAACGACGTGTTCACGAACAGGAACCGGTGCTCCTTACTTATAAGGTTTATACGCAGGTAGACCTTACCCAGTTGGAAGGCAAGATGCCTGACCTGAAGGGATTCCACAACCAGGAAGTTCCGCTGCCTCAGCAGAAGAGCTTCCATACTGAAACCGTAAACGGCCGACCTTACCGATGCGTTACATGGAGCCAGTATGTCATGTATCCGCAGATGACGGGAAGCCTCACCATTCCAGCCATTACCTTCAAGGGAATCGTAGTTCAGCAGAACAGAAATGTTGACCCGATGGAAGCTTTCTTCAATGGTGGCTCCGGCTATGTTGAAGTAAAGAAAGATATTATAGCTCCTAGTGTGAAAATTCAGGTTGATCCATTGCCTCAGCGCCCTGCCAACTTCTCGGGCGGTGTAGGTAAATTCAATATTACTGCTTCCATCGACAAGAAGGAAGTAAAGGCTGGCGAACCTATCACCGTTCGTGTAGTGGTAGGAGGAATCGGAAACCTGAAGCTGCTCAAGCAGCCTGTCATTACCTTCCCTAAGGATTTTGACAAGTACGATGCGAAGGTGACAGACAAGACCCGCCTTACAGCCAATGGAGTAGAAGGCAATATGATTTATGACTTCCTGGCTGTGCCTCGTAATCAGGGAAATTATACCATTCCTGCGGTAGAATTCACCTATTATGATACTTCGGCTAACAAGTATAAAACAATCAAGACCCAGCCGTTTACGCTGAATGTAGATAAGGGCGATGGAACTTCAGACAATGAAACCTCAGATTTCAGCAACAAGGATAAGGACATTCACGCGCTGAAACTGGGCAAGTCTAAGCTCCATGATATTGACGATATGTTCTACGGAAGCTTCGGCTACTGGACCAGTCTGCTGGTTCCATTGGCAGCCTTCTTTGCCCTGCTCATTGTCTTCCGCCGCCGTGCTCTCGAGAATGCCGACCTGGTAAAGGTTCGTTCCAACAAGGCAAACAAGATAGCAACCAAGCGCCTGAAGAAGGCTCATCTGCTGATGCTCGGTGGTAAGCAGGAAGAATTCTATGATGAAGTGCTCCGTGCTTTGTGGGGCTATGTAAGCTACAAACTCAACATGCCAGCTGAAAAACTCTCACGTGAAAACATTCAGGCTATGCTCGAAAAACATTGTGTAGAGGAGAGAACTATCGAGAAGTTTACAACTGCGCTCGATGAATGTGAGTTTGAACGCTATGCGCCGGGCGACCCTGCCGGCAATATGAACCGTACATTCGACTCAGCAATGACTGCTATTATGGATATAGAAAATGCTATCAATGCAACGCGTAAGCAGCGCAAGAAGAGTGCAACCGGATATTCGTTCGTCATGATGATCATGGTGATGCTGGGCTGCTCTGTTTCTGCAGGCGCTGTGACCAAGAACAATGCTGATACGGAATATCAGAAAGGTAACTATCAGCAGGCCATACGCGACTATGAGGAAATATTGAACAACTATGGTGTTTCTGCCGAAGTTTACTATAACTTGGGCAATGCTTATTACCGTACAGACAATATTACCAAGGCTGTGCTCAATTATGAGCGTGCCCATCTGCTCTCGCCAGGCGATGAAGACATCAGCTTCAACCTGCAGTTTGCACGTAGCAAGACCATCGATAAGATTACTCCGGAAAGCGAGATGTTCTTCGTAACCTGGTGGAAGGCGCTGGTCAACTTTACGAGTGTTGACTGTTGGGCAAAGACAGGCATCATAGCCATCATCATGGCGCTGGTTCTGGTCTTGGTTTATCTCTTCGGTTCGCATATCGTGTTGCGCAAGATTGGTTTCTTCGGTGGAATTTTCTTCGTGGCAGTCTTCCTGCTGAGCAATCTCTTTGCTTACCAGCAGCGGCAGATGCTCATTAACCGTACGGGAGCCATCATCATCGCTCCTTCTGTCAATGTGAAGAAGACTCCTGCCAAGACGAGCGCTGACCTCTTCCTGCTGCATGAAGGAACCCGCGTTGACATTACCGATAAGGCGATGAAAGGCTGGCGTGGAATCAAGGTAGGAGACGGCAGAGAAGGCTGGATTGAAACCAAGGCAATTGAGGAAATCTGATTAAGATAAAATCTGATTAAAATAAAGAGAATGGATTTTAGTAGGATACAAGATTTTGACATGCAGCTGTTGCATGTGTTTAACGGCAGCGAGAATGTCTGGCTCGATCAGATGGCGATGGCGCTTACGTCGGGCTGGACATGGATTCCGCTTTATATCGTCCTCTTCGTTGTTGTGATAAGAAACAACGAGATGATGGGCCAGATTGCACTCGTGGTTGGAGGAGCGGTGCTCTGTATCTTTCTGGCTGATGGACTGGTGGATGGAATCATCAAACCGCTGGCTGAGAGATGGCGACCTTCCAGCGACCCGATGTTCAAGTATACGGTTCAGGTGGTTGACAATATGCGCCTCAAGAGTTTCAGCTTCTGTTCGGCTCATGCGGCCAATACGCTTTCGATAGCCATCTTCTTCTCGTTGCTTATCCGCAGCAAACTGGTTACCTGGACCCTGTTATTATGGTCGCTCGTGAACTGTTGGACCCGTCTTTACCTGGGTGTTCATTATCCGGTCGACATTCTTTGCGGTCTGGCTATCGGAGCTGTGGTAGGAGTTGTCGTTTATCTTATCTACAACAAGATGTATTACCGCATCTCCCCAAAGATTAAGTATATTTCCAACCAGTATACGAGTACGGGTTACGACTATGATGATGTAGATAAAATCATGACCGTAGTGATATTTACCCTTATCATGGTTGTGTTTTATGCCACCTGTCAGATGGCACATCTTTAGTACAGAAATAAAAGTTCAAAATAGAAAGTTCAAAAAGTAAAATAAATAATGGATACAAAACACATTAAGATTAGTGATTATAACTATGATTTACCGGATGAGCGCATCGCAAAATTCCCTATTGCCCAGCGCGACCACAGCAAACTGCTGGTTTATAAGCACGGCGAGGTAAGCGATGATGTTTTCCATCATCTTCCCACATATCTCCCTCAAGGAGCCTTGATGATATTCAACAATACCAAGGTGATACAAGCGCGTCTGCACTTCCGCAAGGAAACAGGTGCGCTTATTGAGGTTTTCTTGATGGAGCCTGCAGAACCTACTGATTATGAACTCATGTTCCAGACCACCGGACATTGTTCCTGGCTTTGCATGATCGGTAATCTGAAGAAATGGAAAGATGGCAGCCTGAAGCGTGATTTCGAAATCAAGGGCCACAAGCTTACGCTCAGCGCCACCATGCGACGCGGAGATGCTCTCGGTTCTGAAGCGCAGAAAATGGTTGCCAAAGGCGGAGGAACCAACTACTGGGTTGACTTCGATTGGGACAACGACAAGGTGTCTTTCGCTGAGATTCTCGAAGCAGTAGGCGAGTTGCCTATTCCTCCATATCTCAACCGCAAGACAGAGGAGAGCGACAAGACCACCTATCAGACGGTTTATTCTAAAATCAAGGGAAGTGTGGCTGCTCCAACTGCCGGACTTCATTTTACCGATGCTGTTCTCAAGGATCTTGATGCGCATGGAATCGACCGCGAAGAAGTAACCCTGCATGTAGGAGCCGGCACATTCAAACCGGTGAAGAGTCTTGAAATCGAAGGCCATCAGATGCATACGGAATACATAGTTGTTCATCGCCGCAGTCTGGAAAAACTCATCAAGCACGAGTGCCGGGTAATTGCCGTAGGAACCACCAGCGTCCGTACCATCGAGAGCCTCTATTACATGGGCGTTCATCTGCTGAAGCATCCTGAGGCAAATGAAGAAGATCTGCACGTAAAACAGTGGGATCCTTACGAGCTTTCTGAAGATGGCAATCTGGTAGATGGAATCACTCCGATGCAGGCTATCCAGGCAATCATCGATTATCTGGACCGCAACGGCTTGGAGGCTCTCCATTCCAGCACGCAGATTATCATTGCTCCTGGCTATCAGTATAAGATTGTGAAGATGCTGGTCACCAATTTCCATCAGCCTCAGAGTACGCTCCTGCTCCTGGTGAGTGCTTTCCTCAAGGGCGACTGGAAGAAGGTTTACGATTATGCTCTTTCGCATGATTTCCGTTTCCTGAGCTATGGAGATTCATCCCTGCTCATTCCGTAAAAGGAGTTTGGAAAACTATCAATTATTCAAGTTTCGCAAGTGAGCTCCACACGCCCTGAAAGGGCAGAAGCTCCTAGCCCAGGGCAACGCCCTGGGTAATCATGGACGCAAGTTTGTCGCCCTGAAAGGGCAAAAGCTTTCAAGTACCAGGCAATTTACAAAGCTTTTGCCCTTACAGGGCGCATTGTTGCGCTGCCATTATACCCAGGGCGATGCCCTGGGCTAAGAGCTTTTGGGCCTTCAGCCCGTACTTGAACCACGTGCGAAAGTTCAGTAAATTATTAATTGTAAATTATAAATTAAAAATAGATGATTTCAGTAGAAGGACTGAAAGTAGAGTTTGGCGTTAAGCCTCTCTTTCATGATGTAAGTTTCGTCATCAACGACCGCGACCGCATTGCCCTGGTGGGTAAGAATGGTGCGGGAAAATCTACGATGCTCAAGATTCTCTGCGGTTTGCAGAAACCTACTGATGGCGTTGTGGCTATTCCTAACGAAACCACTATCGGCTATCTGCCACAGGTGATGAAACTGCAGGACGATACGACCGTGAAAGAGGAAACCCGCAAGGCTTTCGCCCATAATACCGAGATGAAGGCGCGTCTGGACAAGATGCAGCAGGAAATGGCCGACCGTACCGACTATGAGAGCGAAAGCTATGCTCAGCTCGTAGAGAAGTTTACCCAGGAACATGAACGTTACATGATGATGGGTGGCGAAAACTATGAGGCTGAGATAGAGCGCACCTTGAGCGGTCTTGGCTTTACGCGCGATGATTTCGAACGCCCTACCAAGGAGTTTTCCGGTGGTTGGCGAATGCGTATCGAACTTGCCAAGATTCTGTTGCAGAAGCCTGATGTACTGCTCCTCGATGAGCCTACCAATCACCTTGATATTGAAAGTATCCAGTGGTTGGAGCAGTTCCTGGCGCAGAGTGCTAAGGCTGTGGTTCTGGTGAGTCACGACCGTGCTTTTATCAACAATGTAACTAACCGTACCCTCGAAATTACTTGCGGAAGGGTAGAAGATTATAAGGTGAAATACGATGAGTATGTGGTGTTGCGTGCTGAACGCCGCGAGCAGCAGCTCCGTGCCTACGAAAACCAACAGAAGGAAATTGCCGACATCAAGGATTTCATCGAGCGATTCCGCTACAAGCCTACCAAGGCGGTTCAGGTGCAGAGCAGAATCAAGCAGCTCGAGAAAATCGTGCCTATCGAGGTGGATGAGGTTGACAACAAGCAGATGCACCTTAAATTCCCTCCTTGTCTCAGAAGTGGCGATTATCCTATCATCTGCGATGAGGTTCGCAAGGATTACGGCGCACACACCGTCTTCGACCATGTTACCTTTACCATCAAGCGTGGCGAGAAGGTGGCTTTCGTGGGTAAGAACGGCGAAGGTAAGTCTACCCTGGTAAAATGTATCATGGGTGAGATTCCTTTCACCGGAACTCTCAAGATTGGTCATAATGTGCAGATTGGTTATTTCGCCCAGAATCAGGCACAGCTCTTGGATGAGAATCTTACCATCTTCCAGACTATCGACAATGTGGCAACAGGAGAAATGCGTCTGAAGGTGAATGATCTCCTGGGCGCATTCATGTTTGGAGGCGAGACTTCTGAGAAGTTTGTCAAGGTACTGAGTGGTGGCGAACGTAGCCGACTGGCGATGATCAAGCTCCTGCTCGAACCGGTGAATCTCCTCATTCTTGATGAGCCTACCAACCATCTCGACATGCAGTCGAAGGATGTGCTGAAAGAAGCCATCAAGGCTTTCGATGGAACAGCCATCATCGTGAGCCACGACCGTGAATTCCTCGAAGGTCTGGTTGATAAGGTCTATGAGTTTGGCGGCGGCAAGGTTCGTGAACATCTCGGTGGTATTTACGATTATCTCCGTGCCCATAATGCCGAGAACATCAATCAGGCTCTTGCCAACCAGAGCATGGCTTCTGCCGGTTCGCCTTCTGCCAATACTTCCGGCTCTTCTGTCGCATCAGGTTCTACAGCCGACAGTCTTGCCTCTGCCACATCCGGCAAGCAGAGCTACGCTGAACATAAGGAACAGCAGAAGAAGATTCGCAAGGCTGAGAAAGCCGTGAAGGAATGTGAGGCGAAGATTGAAAAGCTGGAAGCGAGAAAGAAGGAGATTGATGAACTCCTGATGAAACCGGAAAATGCAACCAACATGGAACTCGTAACTGAATACACCGAACTCATGAAGGGTCTCGATGAGGAAAACGAGCGCTGGATGCTCCTTTCGGAAGAATTGGAAGAAGTTTCGAAATAACAGTAACATTAATATAAAATAAAGAGAAGAAAATGAAAATGAAGATGATCTTACCGATGATGCTGATTGCAGCTTTGCCATTAGGCGCTGATGCTCAGAACAAATCGGGTCTTGTCATGAGCAATCTCGACAAGACAGTAAAGCCAGCAGACAGTTTCTATCAGTTTGCTACAGGTGGATGGCAGAAGAACAATCCTCTTCCTGCCGCTTACAGCCGTTATGGCAGTTTTGACCAGCTGGCTGAGAACAACAACAAGCGCATCAACACCATTCTTTCTGAACTCCAGAAGAAGACTTACAAGGCTGGAACCATTGAACAGAAATTGTCTGATTTCTACAAACTCTCAATGGATGTTGACAGCCGCAACAAGGCTGGAATCGCTCCAGTAAAGCCTCTGATTGATGAGATTGAAGCTGCCAAGACCAAGGACGAGCTTCAGAAGCTTCAGGTTAAGTATGCATGGATGGGTCTTGGTTTGAGCTATGGCGCAGGTTTCGCTGCCGATGAGAAGAACGTAACCATGAACATCTACAACCTGATGCAGGGTGGTCTTACTCTCGGTGCCAAGGATTATTACCTCAACAACGATGCTGCAACCGTAGCTATCCGTGAGGCTTATAAGACTTACCTCAACAAGATGTTCCAGCTCTATGGTTTCTCTGCTGATGAAGCTGCCAAGAAGGCTTCTGCCGTATTCCTTCACGAAACAACCCTCGCTACTTTCTCTAAGAGCCGTACCGAACTTCGTGATCCTCAGGCAAACTACAACAAGATGACCTTGGCAGAATTCAAGGAGAATTATCCTAACATTCCTCTTGAGGCACTTGCCAACGCCGAGGGAATCAAGAGCGAATATCTCAAGGAGATGATTGTAGGTCAGCCTGCTTTCTTCGCCGGCTATGACAAGGTGGCAGCTGCAGAATGTGCAGGCACATTGAAGGCTTTGATGGAGTGGGACATCATCAGCAGTTCTGCTTCTTACCTCAGCGATGAGATTCGCGAAGCCCGTTTTGAATTCTTCGGCAAGACTATGAGTGGCCGTAAGGAGGATTATCCTCTTTGGAAGCGCGCTACTGCCCAGGTTGAGGCTCAGTTGGGCGAGGCACTCGGTCGCATCTACTGCAAGCGCTATTTCCCAGAAAGTTCTAAGAAGATGATGGAGACGCTCGTGAAGAATCTTCAGATCAGCCTCGGTCAGCGTATCGATGCTCAGACCTGGATGAGCGATGCTACAAAGAAAGCTGCTCACAACAAGCTCGACAAGTTCTATGTAAAGATTGGTTATCCTAACAAGTGGACTGATTTCAGCAAGCTCAGCATCGACCCATCTAAGAGCTATTATGAGAACGTGTTGGCTTGCCGCAAGTTTGCCAACGATAAAGAGATTGCAGAGAAGGCAGGAAAGCCAGTAGATAAGGATGAGTGGTTCATGACTCCTCAGACCGTGAATGCTTACTACAATCCTACTACCAATGAGATCTGCTTCCCAGCCGGTATTCTCCAGTATCCGTTCTTTGACGCTAAGGCTGATGCAGCATTCAATTATGGGGCTATCGGCGTAGTAATCGGCCATGAGATGACTCACGGATTCGATGATCAGGGTCGTCAGTATGATGCTAGCGGTAATCTGAAGGATTGGTGGACTGCAGCTGATGCAGAAGGTTTCAACAAGCGTGCTGATATGTATGCTGATTTCTTCAGCAACATCAAGGTTTTGCCTGACCTGAATGCCAACGGTCGTTTCACCCTCGGCGAGAACCTTGCCGACCACGGTGGTTTGATGGTTTCATACAATGCCTTCAAGAATGCTACAGCCAAGAAGCCATTGAAGAACAAGGATGGTTTTACTCCTGACCAGCGTTTCTTCCTCGCCTATGCAGGTGTTTGGGGACAGAACATTACTGATAAGGAAATCCGCAACCGCGTAAAGGATGATCCTCATTCTCTCGGCAAGTGGCGTGTTGATGGTGCGCTTCCTCACATCGATGCATGGTATGAGGCATTTGGTGTAAAGCAGGGCGACAAGCTGTTCATTCCTAAGAACCAGCGCCTGGAGCTTTGGTAATTCCCGGAAGGAAGTTTTTCCGAATAGAATTTTTCGGGAATGGTTTCCCCGAATAGATAGAAAAAATGAAGTCCTGATGTTTCGTATGTTTGAAGCATCAGGACTTTTGTTTTATGCTTGAAATATTTTTTGATAAGGAAACAATAGAATGAGGGTTATTGTTTCTTCTCCAGTTCCTGAAGATTTTCCATCTTCTTCGATTCCAGGAATTCGTAAATGCCGCAGAGATGTTCGCGGACGCGACCATGACCGAACTCATAAACCTTGCTGACAAGACCATCGAGGAAATCACGGTCGTGACTAACCACGATGAGCGTTCCATCGAAATCGAGCAAGGCCTGTTTCAGTACATCCTTGGTCTTCAGGTCGAGGTGGTTGGTAGGCTCATCGAGAATCAGCAGATTCACCGGCTCCAGCAGCAGTTTGAGAATGGCAAGGCGGGTGCGCTCACCTCCCGACAATACTTTCACCTTCTTGGTAGAATCCTCTCCGCCAAACATGAATGCTCCCAGCAAATCGCGTATCTTGTTGCGGATTTCACCTTTGGCAACATCATCAATGGTCTGGAATACGGTAAGTTCGCCATCAAGCAGAGAAGCCTGGTTCTGGGCGAAATAACCTATCTGCACATTATGTCCCAATTCCAACTTTCCTTCGTTCTGAAGCTGCCCCATGATACATTTCACAAGCGTTGACTTACCCTCTCCGTTTCTTCCCACGAAGGCAATCTTGTCGCCTCTTTCTACGGTAAGATTCACGCCGCTGAAAATCTTCTTGTCATCAAACGACATCGCCACATCGCTCATCTGAACCGGATAAGCACCGCTTCGTGGGCTCGGCGGGAACTTGAGTCGAAGGCGACTTGTATCTTCTTCATCCACTTCGATAAGTTCCAGTTTCTCTAGCATCTTTACGCGGCTCTGCACCTGGAAGGTTTTAGAATAAGTGCCTTTGAAGCGTTCTATAAAGTCCTTGGTTTCAGCAATCATCTTCTGCTGTTCCTCATATTTCTTCATCTGCTGTTCGCGGCGATCCTTGCGCAGTTCCAGATATTGGCTGTAAGTGGCTTTGTAGTCGTAGATGCGGCCCATGGTTACTTCGATGGTTCTTGTTGTAATGTCGTCAACGAATTTTCGGTCGTGGCTGATGACAACTACTGCTTTCGAACTGTTGATGATGAAGTCTTCGAGCCAGCCGATAGATTCGATGTCGAGATGATTGGTTGGCTCATCGAGCAGCAGTACGTCTGGCGATTTCAAGAGCAGTTTTGCCAGCTCAATCCTCATTCTCCATCCTCCCGAAAACTCGCTTGTAGGGCGGTTGAAATCAGAGCGCTCGAAACCGAGGCCGAGCAGCGTCTTCTCTACATCTTCCTCGAAATGAGTCATGTCGATGGCGTAGAATTTCTCTGAGAGAGAGGATACTTTCTCAATGAGCTGCATGTAATCATCGCTGTCGTAATCGGTACGGGTGGTAAGCTCGTTGTTGATGCGGTCAATCTCAGCCTGCATTTCGTGCAGATGGGCAAACGCCTGACAGGTTTCCTCGAATACGGTTCTGCCGTCTTCGGTCATCAGATGCTGAGGCAGATAGGCGATGACGCAATCCTTGGGAGCGGAAACGGTGCCACGAGTAGCATTTCTCACACCGGCGATGATCTTAAGCAATGTGCTCTTTCCTGCGCCATTCTTTCCCATCAGGGCTATACGGTCCTTCTCGTTGATCTGGAAGGAAATGTCTTTGAATAGGGTGGTGCCGCCAAATTCTACGGTCAATCCATCAACTGTAATCATATTATTTTCTTCTTGTTCAAATTTTTGTTTTTTTTAGCAACTCCCCAGAATGCCCCGTTCCTGCCGTTTTCTGGGTCTTCATTGATGACCAGCGCCTGCCATCATTTATGACCCGTGCTGGTCTTAATAGAAGACCCGAGCAAGACACAAAAGGCTGTTCTTTCGATTGCCGGTGCAAAGATACAACATTTTTGGGCAGAATGCAAGCTTTTACCCTGACTTTCTTTCGGAGAAGTAGTGTAAGTGATTGATTGATACTGATTTCTATTGGTTTTCTAGCTGAACTTTGTTACAGGTTAACGTAAATGGGGGTGAATGGGGTCATTGAGAACCAGAGTGGCAAGCGGTCATTTTCGGTCATGGTCATTTTCGGTCATTTTCAAAAAGTGTTTGGTCATTTTGAGCTATAGTAAATATAAATATATATTTATATTATACTATAGATGACCATTTCTCCCCGAAAACGAAAATGACCGAAAATGACCATGACCGAAAATGACCGGATTATAATCTTATGTAAAGATGAAACTAACAAACCAAGAGAAGCGCTAAAATGCTAATCATTAGTGCGATATGAGATTTGTGTATAGTATTACTATAGCAACTTTGTATAAGGTGATCTTCATTCTGCAGTTTCTTTTTATGCCATATTGTAGCTAATTTACCATCCTTTACCCCCTGTGTTATCCTCATTTTTGGCAAATCATACCTCAAATCAGGGGCAGATTTACGTCAGAGGAGGGACATTTTTCACCCTTTGTAGAGGGGGTAAAACACCTTTCTAACCCTCTTATTTTGCGTTTTTCATTCGAAAAATCACTAAAAAGCACTGATTTTTGCCTCTTTGGGTTTCTGTTTTGGGTAGGTAAGGATAATTTACATTACTCAGACTGATTTCGCTTCTTGCTCCGTTTCATTTAGCGGATTAAAAATCCATAATAGTTTGCTGTACAGCGGTGAATTGCAAATCTATCTGAACTTAATGAGAATAATTTCCGGAACAGATGGAATAGGTAAACTGCCAAAACAGAGATTTTATCTTTACAAAACAATTCTGAATTGCCCCTAAAGAACTCAATCTCAAAATCACGATTTTTCCCTATGTTTCATCACTTATTTCTAATTTTTGCATGAATATGGAGCATTTTTAAACAAAAAAGACCTTGATTGCAGAACGCAACCAAGGTCTTCGGATTATATATTTAACCTATTGAAATCTCGCTAGATTAGATCTGCTCGCTCCAGTCCTCCTGGCTCTTACGAACGTAAGTCTGGTAACGGAGCTTAGCCATCTTCTCTGCCTGAGAGAAGAGCTCATCAGCCTCCTTAGGGAATGCCTTCTGTACAGAGAGGTAACGAACCTCACCGAGCAGGAAGTCGCGGAAGTTCTCCCAGTTAGGAGCCTTAGAGTCGAGTGTGAATGGGTTCTTACCCTCATCAGCCAACAGTGGGTTGTAACGCCACAAGTGCCAGTAACCGCACTCAACAGCCAACTCTTCCTCGTGCTGTGAACGACCCATACCGCCCTTACGCTTCAAACCGTGGTTGATACATGGTGCGTAAGCGATGATGAGTGATGGACCTGGATAAGCCTCAGCCTCGCGGATAGCCTTCAATGTCTGAGCATTGTCAGCACCCATAGCTACCTGAGCTACGTAGATGTAACCATATGTAGTCTGCATCAAACCGAGATCCTTCTTACGGATACGCTTACCCTGAGCAGCGAACTGTGCGATAGCACCGAGTGGAGTAGACTTAGAAGACTGACCACCAGTGTTAGAGTAAACCTCAGTATCGAGTACCAGGATGTTAACATCCTCACCAGAAGCCAATACGTGGTCGAGACCACCGTAACCGATATCATAAGAAGCACCGTCACCACCGATGATCCACTGTGAACGCTTAACGAGGTAGTGATCCAAAGTCTTGAGCTCCTTGCAGATAGGGCAACCCTTCTCAGCGCAAGCAGCGATGAGAGGCTTCAACTCTGCAGCAGCCTCCTTAGAACCCTCAGAATCGTTCATGTTAGCCATCCACTTGTCAGCAGCAGCTACGAACTCAGCAGAAACCTTCTCGCTAGCCTTAGCCTCCTCGAGCAAGTGAGCGATGCGCTCCTTCATCTTCTTGTTACCCATTACCATACCGAGACCGAACTCGCAGAAGTCCTCGAACAATGAGTTGTCGAATGCTGGACCCTGACCCTTAGCGTTCTTTGTATATGGAGTAGATGGGATAGAAGCTGAGTAGATAGAAGAACAACCAGTAGCGTTAGCAATCATCTGACGATCACCGAAGAGCTGAGAAATCAACTTAACGTATGGAGTCTCACCACAACCAGAGCAAGCACCAGAGAACTCGAACAATGGCTGAGCGAACTGAGAGTTCTTAGGGCTCTGCTTGATGTCAACGAGATCCTGCTTAGAAGCTACCTTGTGTACGAGGTACTCCCAATTAGCTGCTTCCTTGATCATATCCTCTGCGTCTACGTTGAATGGAACCATTGTCAACGCCTTCTCACCCTTCTTACCTGGGCAGACGTCAGCACAGTTACCACAACCAAGACAGTCGAGTACTGATGTCTCGATGCGGAAGTGCATACCTGCCATAGCCTTAGGTGCCTTAACATCCTGAGTCTCGAGACCCTCGATGCCTGCGAGCTCCTCATCGGTCAATACGAATGGACGGATAGCTGCGTGAGGACAAACGAATGAACACTTGTTACACTGGATACAGTTCTCTACGTTCCATACTGGTACGAATGCCTCAACACCACGCTTCTCGAATGCTGAAGTACCATTCTGCCATGTACCGTCAACTGTGTTGTGCTTAACGAAGTCAGAAACCTTCAAGAGGTCACCTGCCTGGCCGTTGATAGGACGAACGAGCTCCTTAACGAATGCTGGAGCGTTATCCTCCTTAGCCTCATCGTCAGCGAGGTTAGCCCAAGCTGGATCTACTGCCAACTGCTTGTACTCACCACCACGGTCAACAGCGCCGAAGTTCTTGTCAACAACGTCCTGACCCTTCTTAGAGTAAGACTTAACGATGAATGCCTTCATCTGTTCTACAGCGAGATCCAAAGGAATAACCTCTGTGATACGGAAGAATGCAGACTGGAGGATGGTGTTGGTACGGTTACCGAGACCAATCTCCTGAGCAATCTTAGTTGCGTTGATATAGTAAACAGTGATGTTGTTCTGAGCGAAGTAACGCTTTACCTTGTTAGGGATGAAGTTAACCAACTCCTCACCGTCGAAGATAGTGTTCAACAGGAAGAAACCGTTCTTACGCAAACCACGTGTTACATCGTACATGTGGAGATAAGCCTGAACGTGGCAAGCTACGAAGTTAGGAGTATTTACCTGATAAGCGCTGTGGATAGGGCTGTCGCCGAAACGCAAGTGAGAGCAGGTGAAACCACCAGACTTCTTAGAGTCGTAAGAGAAGTATGCCTGGCAATACTTGTTAGTATTGTTACCGATAATCTGAACTGAGTTCTTGTTAGCACCAACAGTACCGTCAGCACCCAAACCGTAGAACTTAGCCTCGAACAAGTCGTCGCCACCCATTGGGATTTCCTCCTCTTCTGGGAGAGAAGTGAATGTAACGTCATCAACAATACCTACAGTGAAGTGGTTCTTTGGCTGTGGCAACTCGAGGTTCTTGAATACAGCAACAATCTTAGCTGGAGTTGTATCAGAAGAACCGAGACCGTAGCGACCGCCAACGATCAATGGCTTGCGCTCGTCATCGTAGAGAGCTGACTTAACGTCGAGGTACAATGGCTCACCCTCTGCACCTGGCTCCTTAGTACGGTCGAGAACAGCGATACGCTTAACTGTAGCTGGGATAGCCTTCTTCAGGAAGTCAACAGAGAATGGACGGTACAGGTGAACTGCAACCATACCAACCTTCTTGCCCTGCTTGTTCAAGTAGTCGATAGCCTCACGAGCTGGCTCTGTAGCAGAACCCATCAGGATAATGATGTTCTCAGCATCCTCAGCACCATAGTAGTTGAAGAGGTGATACTCACGGCCAGTAATCTTAGTCATCTCCTGGCAGTACTTCTCTACTACCTCAGGGATTGCATCGTAGTAAGGGTTGCAAGCCTCACGGTGTGTGAAGAATGTCTCTGGGTTCTCAGCGGTACCGCGAGTAACAGGACGCTCAGGAGTCAAAGCACGGTTACGGAAGTCCTCGATGAACTCTTCCTTAACCAATGGACGGATGTCTTCCATATCCATCTCTTCGATCTTGTGGTACTCGTGAGAAGTACGGAAACCATCGAAGAAGTTAATGAAAGGAACCTTTGTCTCCAATGTAGCCAAGTGAGGAACTGCAGAGAGGTCCATCACCTCCTGAACAGAACCTGAGCAGAACATAGCGAAACCTGTCTGGCGGCAAGCCATTACGTCCTGGTGGTCACCGAAGATACAAAGTGAGTGAGAAGCCAATGTACGAGCTGATACGTTGAACACGCAAGGGAGCAACTCACCAGCAATCTTGTACATGTTAGGAATCATCAACAACAAACCCTGAGAAGCAGTGTAAGTTGAAGTCAAGGCACCAGCCTGGAGAGAACCGTGAACTGCACCGGCAGCACCAGCCTCTGATTCCATTTCCTGGATAGAAACTCGCTGACCGAAAAGGTTCTTACGACCTTTGGCAGCCCATTCATCTACATGCTCCGCCATTGGTGATGATGGAGTAATAGGGTAGATAGCAGCAACCTCAGTAAACATGTAGCTTACATGTGCGGCAGCTGTGTTACCATCACAAGTGATAAATTTTTTCTCTTTAGCCATTTTACTTTTAGATAAAATATTAAAAATGTTTTGTATTTAATTCATTCTTATTCTAATGTTCTTATTCTAATGTTGAGTGTTGAATGTTGAGTGTTGAGTTAGGCTTGCGCCCTTATGTGTCTTCATGCTGATGCCGTTAGGCAATTCAACATTCAACACTCCACATTCAACATTCCCTAATAAAGGAACCCCAGAAGCCATAACGGAATCCTGTTGTCCTTGCCTACCTCGGTATTGTATCGGGCGTAGATGATGTCGGGATTGTTGCGCACCTTGTTTGGAGATTGCGCATCGCAGATTCTGAACTTCTTCTCACCATCTACAATGAAGTAGTGGTCCTTGCCGGTCTGGCTTACCTTGTGGTCTTTCCAGAGCGAGTTGACGAAGAATGTTTCCATCACCTCCTGCTTGTCTATCTTGATAGGATAGATGGCGTACATCAGGTTGGAGTTGTGCATCATCACCTTGGATGGTTTCTTTGGGAACTCCTGCCCGGTAGGGTAAATCATGTTGATGAGTCGCGCATCAGCAAGATACTTGATGTAGTTCATTACCGTAGCTCTACTGGTGTTGATCTCTTCGGCAAGCTGGCTCACGTTGGGAGCCTTGGCACCTTCTACAGCTAGCTGATAGAAGAGCCGCTTGATCTTGGTGAGATATTTCAGTTCGATTTGCTTGATGAGGAGGATGTCTACCTCGGTCATCATGTTCATTGTCTTTAGTAGATTCTCTGTGAAGTTGCGGTTCTCCAGGAAGAATGGATAGAATCCATGATGCAAGTAGTCCTGAAAATATTTCATCGGGCTCACCTTAGGCAGTATCTGCTTGATGATGTGCTCGTGATTGCGCAAGATTTCATCGAGTGTATATGGCTGGAAACTGTTGCCAGTCTGCAGGTTGATAAACTCTCTGAAAGAGAAGCCTCGCAAATTATAGCTTTTCACGATTCCATTGAGCTCAGGATTCTCTTCCTTCAGTCTCATCACGCTGGAACCTGTGAACACGATTCTTAACTCTGGATAGAGGTCGTAACATTTGCGCAGTTCCTTGCTCCAGTCCGACTGCTTGAAGACCTGGTCGATGAGAAGGGTTCTGCCGCCGTGGCGAACAAAGTCACCTGCAAAATCTGCGATTCCTCTGCTTTGAAAATAGAAATTGTTCATATTCACATACAGGCACTTGCGGTCTGTAGGACCAAAGTGCTCCTTGGCATATTGAAGGAGGAATGTAGACTTTCCTACACCGCGTGTTCCCTTTATGCCAATCAAACGATCGCTCCAGTCGATTTCGTCCATCAGAGTGCGTCTTACTGGTGCGTCCGTATGCTCTACGAGGTATGTATGTGTTCTGAAGAATGCTTCTTCCATGAGTTTATATCGTTTCTAATTGTTTTTACGATGCAAAGGTAATTAATTATTTCTAATTTGCAAACTCTAGATAGCAAAAAGTAACTTTTTTTTCATTATTTAGCACTTGTCTAAGTAAAAATGGGGATTTTCTGCCCTTTTTTGCACTTTTCTTTATATCTTTGCACCATGAAGTTACATATTTTCAATCCAGAACATGATTTGGCTTTGGCTGCAAATCTGAAACAGTTCACCGCGCCTCATGCGGGTAGACAACTTAGAAGTGATCTTGCTTTCATTCCGGCTCTTTGGGCGGAAGAGGGCGACCTCGTACTTGTGGATGATATTGATTTTGCGAAGAACAGGGTGCGCCATTTTGGGGCAGAACTGAACAGCAAGGTTGAATTTATCACCAAGCCTCAGCTGAAGCATCTGCTCAAGACTGAATTTCTGGACAGTGTTCATCCCTGGGGATGGAACCTGTCGCTGAAAGGTGAGTTGGAGCGTTTGGGAATGCCGGAGATTATGTTGCCGACAGATGCTTTATTAAATAAGGTACGCGAGGTGAGCAGCAGGCAATGGGCTGCCCTTCATCTGCAGCGAGGCGTGGAATATGTTACTGAGACGGCCCGCGTCAAAGAACTCATTCTCCAGCACGGCAAAGCTGTTGTCAAGGCTCCCTGGAGCAGTAGCGGGAGGGGAGTGAAATATGTAAGTGCTGAGGACTTCAGAACAGCCGGAGATTATCCTACCTTCGAAAGATGGGTGGCAAACATGATTTATCATCAGGGCGGCGTAACCGTAGAACCCCTATATAATAAGGTGAGAGATTTCGCCATGGAGTTTGAAATGAAAGATGGCAAGGCGCTCTATCGCGGTCTTTCGCTCTTCGATACGATCAAGAATGCCTATTCGGGCAATGTGCTCTGCTCTGAAGATGATAAGGTGGAAATGATGAAACCGCTCATTAGCGAGGCTCAGCTTGTCGGAATCAGACAGCGCATCATAGGGGTAATGGAGCCAGCGCTGAAGGATATTTACAGTGGTCCGTTCGGCGTAGACATGATGATCTGCACGAAAGGGGAGAAGGATGAATTCTGCGAGGCTGTGCTGAATCAGGAAGGTGAGGACGTAAACAGAACCGGACTGGGCGTGGTTCCTTGCATCGAAATCAATCTGCGCAGAACGATGGGCCATGTGGCAATCGATCTCTACGAACATCTTTTGGCTAATTCGAGCGATGAGATGAAGACCAACAGGACGAACATCATGCGCGTGGAATATGATGGAAACAGATATCATCTCAGAATAAAGCCTGGCAGACCTTCGGAAGAGGCACCGCTGCATTGATTATTTTTGTAAAGAACATAGATGTTTTTTGTTAAGAAATAGTAAAATCGGCTTTTCCCATGCAAGGATTAGCCTATTTTTCATTTTATCTTCAGAACTCACGATTCAGATTCCGATTCGGGAACTGCCTTTTAAAGAGGAACTGTCCCTTTGGGTTCAGGAGCGTTGAGTCATTAAAATGAACAAATAAATTAGAGAAATATGAATAAAAAAGTATTTAGTGCAGCTATTTTAGCTTCAGCTGCAATGGCAGTGACTTCTTGCAGCTCAAGCAAGAATGCACAGAATGAGAACGCAACAAAGGCTGAGAAGATAACGGAGGCAGAGGCTGCCCGTCCGTCGGCAGATGAGGAAATGGACGAGAGTTATCTTATCCTCTCAGAGGCTCAGCAGAACATCGTGAAGAAGAATAATGATTTCGCTTTCAAACTCTATCAGCAGATTAGCGGCATGGATTCTGAGGTGGTTTCGCCAATGAGTATCGCCTATCTGATGGGAATGCTTGCAAATGGTGCCGACGGCATGACTCAGCAGGAGATTCTGAAGGCAATCGGTTGCGAGGGCGTGAGCGTGAAGGAACTCAACGACTGTTATAAGGCGCTGATGCTTTCGGCTGGCAAGCTCGACAAGCAGACAACCGTAAATATTGCCAACTTTATCGCTATCAACAAGAATTTCACATTGAACAGCGATTTCGCTCGTACCGTGGCCGATTCTTATCAGGCTGGCGTGGAGAGCATGGACTTTACCTCTCCTAAATCTGCCACTCGCATTAATGACTGGTGCAAGAAGCAGACTAAAGGCATGATTCCTAGCATCATCGACCAGGTAGACCCTGCAGCCGTTTCTTATCTTCTGAATGCTATTTATTTTAATGGAATCTGGCAGGAGAAGTTTGATGCGAAGAATACCCGCCTCGAGAACTTCAGCGGTTACACCCGCGATATTAAGAAGGTGAACATGATGCACCTGAACAAGAAGTTTGCCTATACTGAAAATGATATGTTGCAGGCTGTAGAGCTGCCATACGGAAATGGAAGTTATCAGATGACCGTTCTTCTTCCTAAGGCTGGCAAGAGCATCAGCGAGGTGATGAAGGAGCTGGATGCTGATAAACTTCAGAAGTTGAGTAATGACATGGACCGTTGCCAGGTAGATTTAAAATTCCCTAAGTTTACCACAGAGATGGATTTGTCGCTCAACCAGATTATCAGTAAATTGGGAGCTCCAAGCATCTTCCAGCCAGGCACGGCAGATTTCAGCCGTTTTGCCAATGGCAGCTTCTACGTATCGAAGATGTTGCAGAAGGCAAAGATTGAGGTAAGCGAGCGTGGAACAAAGGCTGCTGCCGTAACAGCTGCTGTGATGCTGACCTCACTGAGTCCTAACGAGATGAAACGTGTAGAATTTCATGCCAACCGCCCATTCGTTTATTTCATTACAGAACGTAACAGTGGCGCCATTCTCTTCATGGGTCAGTTCCTGGGAGAATAATAACAGAGAATTTGCAGGTTCTTAAAACTAGAAAAGCGAAAGCCAAGTCCGGAATCCGGAATCTGGCTTTCGCTTTTTATTTCGCTTAATTTACTTGTTTACTCCTGAAACTTTTCAATGAACTCATCCTCAGTAATGATTGGAATATTGAGTTCATGGGCTTTTTTGTTCTTCGAACTCTGCGAAGCTGCATCGTTGTTAATCAGGAAGTTAGTACTCTTGCTTACGCTTCCCGTAACCTTGCCGCCCTGGCTTTCAATATAAGCTTTCAGCTCGTTGCGGTTCTTGTAATGATGCACATCTCCGGTTACGACGAAAGTCAGCCCTTGGCATTTATTTCCCGTTTCTACAGGCTCCTGCTCCTCGATAATCAGCTCGGACAGCAGATGCTGCACATGCTGGAAATGAACATCATCCTTGAACCAGGCGATAAACTTGGCACTCTTTTCCGGTCCAATGCCATCAATGCTTGCAAACTCATCATCAAACATGCTCAGGCGCGCTGTTTCAATCAGTTCCTTTACCTTGTAACGGCTGAGCAGTTTTTTAGCCACATCGCCGCCGCAGAGCGGAATATTCAAGGCGTAGAGCAGATGACGGCCGTCAGTATGGCGGCTTTTCTCTACACTCTCCAGAAGATTGCTTACGCTCTTCTTGCCAAATCCTTCGAAACAGGAAATCTCGAACGCATAATTCTTCAGTTTGTAGAAATCTGCATATTCCCTGATAAAACCATGATTGATGAATTTCCAGACAGTCTGTTCTGAGATTCCGTCAATATTGATTCCTTCCTTGCTGACGAAGCGGGCAAATTTCTTAAGTTGTTTGGCTGGGCAGGCTGCATTGGTGCAATGGAGAGTCTTGGTGCCGCTCTCACTCTCGCGCACTACGGCTGGCGCATGGCAAACCGGACATTTGTCGGGAATGACGAAACTCCCCACAACCTCTGTAATATTGATTACCTTCGGGATAATCTTATTGGCCTTGATGACCTGCAGTCTGGTTCCCTTGTCGCCAATGCCCAGACGCTCGCATTCGCTTACATTGCAGAGCGAGGCGCGCTGCACGGTGGTTCCTTCAAGTTCTACCGGTTTGAAAACAGCTACAGGCGTGATGGTGCTGGCTGCGCACGACCATTCTATGTGGTCGAGTTCTGTCTCTGCATGCTCGTCTTGCCATTTGAAGGCAAATCCTGCCCTCGTAGCGTGGTGGCCTGTAACCGACCCCGTAGCTGCATAAGCCGTATCATCGTAGCAAATCACCAGTCCGTCTACCGGGAAAGGATTCTTCTTGCTTGTCACCTTCTCCGTAAACTTGTCTATTTCCAGCTGGATATTTTCTGTGGTAGGGTGGTCAATACGCTCACGTTCTACAGGATTCATTCCCAGGTCTTTCAGCATCTGCATGCGTTCGCCCCATGAGGTAAGTTCCCGCTCAGTATAAACCAGGGTGAACGGAATCCATTGGATGTGGCGCTGCTTCACCTCTTCAATATCCTTCAGTGTGAGTGAGCCTGAAGCGAGGTTTCGTGGATTGGCGTAATCGCCTTCGCTTTCGATGATGAACTGTTCGAAATCAGCATACGAAATGACGGCTTCTCCTCTTACTACAAGATGTCCTTTCTCTGAAATGGTAGCAGGAATGCCTGAAATGGCTGGAGCCAAGTGGGTAATGTTGGTGCCGATGTGTCCGTTACCGCGGGTAACGATTTTGGTGAGTTTTCCGCCGTCATAGGTTACTACGAGGGTCAGTCCGTCCAGTTTCCATGAAATCCAGATAGGGCGGTCTTCTGCCCATTTTACAAGATCACTTACCTGTTTGGTCTTTGCCAGAGAGAGGGCGGCAAATTCATGCTCCTCTTTCTTTCCTACGATAGAATCTTCTGACACGCGATTAGTAGGGGAGTCAGGCAGAATTTCGCCTGTTTCCTCTTCCAATCTCTTGAGCTGGTCGAAAAGGGCGTCCCACTCATAGTCGGTCATGAGTTCGCCTTTTCCGTTATAATAACTATCCGAAGCTTGGTTGAGTCTTTCAACCAAGCTCTTCATCTGCAATAGTTTCTCTTCCATAATGAATGTTTGAGGATGTTTATCAAATGTCGTGTTTTTCGATGGTCAGAAATTATTCTGCAGGTTCCATGGCTATGGAGAGTTTTTCAAAGGCGAAACGCTGACCTCTGTTTCCTCCATAGTTTACTCGTCCGCAGATGCAGAAACCCATCGAAGACAGAAGGTTGATCATCGGCGTATTGTCAAAGTTGGTGTCAACCTTGATGCTAGGTATTTTTTCTACCTCGCACATGCTGTTCACCTTACTGATGAAAATACGCGCCAAACCTTCACGCTGGAAACTAGGCAACGTGGCAAAGCGATGTATTACATAATAATCGCCATCGGTAATCCAGTTGCCTACTAATTTCTTATATTTGGGTTCACCATTCAATATGACTGCTCCATAGACAACCACCTCTTCGTTTACAGTTAGAACGAAGGCGTTGCCATTTTCTATGTCTTTTCTGATGTCTTTTTCTGATGGATATTCCTCAGTCCATTGGTGACGTCCCGATTCTATCATACTTTGGCGAGCCTGGTCGATGACTTTCCAGCAAGCAGCAAAGTCCTTAATATACGCCTGTCTGAAGTTTGTCTTCATATTAATTACGCTTTTATTATTCGGGTGCAAAATTAACAAAAAAAAACGAATTAAACTAAAAAACGGAGGAAAAACTTCACTTTTTTGTTCGTTTTCCTCCGTTTTTCTTGTTTTCTGCTCATTTTGAGCTGTTTTTCCATTGCTTTTTGCTAAGAACTGGGCAGAATAAGATTCTGCAATATTTGTTCTGAAGATAAACTTCTGTTCTGCTTGTCTACTTCTTTAATCTGTTTTATGCCAGACATTTGTCGAGCTCAGCAATGATAGCATCTTTCTGTTCCTTGATATGCTGACCGATGAATACGATTTTTATCATGCGGTCGCCCAATTCCTGATCCCATTCTTTCTGCAGCTGTGGGTTATTCATCAAGACCTGGGCGAGTTCGTCTTTCGGCATGGTAGCCAACCATTGGCCAGCCTGCTTTACTGTCTTCTGCTTGCCAGCCTGTTCGAACACGTAGCACATGTCGCGCTCATCATCGAAATAGCAGATTCCCTTGGCGCGAACCACGTCTCTAGGCCATTTCCTTGCTACGAAATCATCGAAGAGACCCAGGTCGAAAGGCTTGCGACGGTAGTAGACAAATGTACCGATTCCGTATTCCTCAACTTCTCCGCCTTCATGATCATGATCATGGTCGTGATGATGGTGATGATGATGATGTTCATGCTCGTCATGATCGTGGTCATGGTCATGCTCATCGTGGTCATGATGATGATGCTCATGTTCGTCTTCCTCGTCATGATCGTGATGATGGTGATGATGTTCATGTGCTTCTTCTTCATCATCTTCTTCATGCTCTTCGTTTCTTTCTGATTCAATCTCCTGAATCCAACCGGCTGAAGTGGATACGGTTTCCCAATCAAACTTCTTAGTGTTGACGATCAGATTCAAGTCAACGTCACCATAGTTGCATTCAAAGATTTCTGCCTTTGGCTGGATGGCACGGATAATCTGCTTCAGGTGCTCCAGTTCCTTAGGTTCAACCTCTGCAGCCTTGTTCAGAAGAATGATGTTGCAGAACTCAATCTGCTGGATGACGAGCGAAGCTAGATCTTCCTCATCCATATTCTTCTTCATCAGGTCGCTGCCGTTGGAGAATTCATCCTTCATACGCAAAGCATCTACTACGGTAACGATGCTGTCAAGGCGCAGAATGCCATTCTCGATGTACTGAGGACCGAGGGATGGGATAGAGCAGATGGTCTGTGCTATAGGAGCAGGCTCGCAGATTCCGGAAGCCTCGATGACAATGTAATCGAAACGCTTCATGTCTACAATTTCCTTGAGCTGTTCTACCAGGTCCATCTTCAATGTGCAGCAGATGCAACCATTCTGGAGAGAAACGAGCGAATCATCTTTCTGACCTACTACGCCACCTTTTTCTATCAGGGCTGCATCAATATTGACTTCACCAATATCGTTGACGATGACGGCAAACTTAATACCTTTTTCGTTAGCTAAAATCTTGTTGAGAAGGGTTGTCTTTCCACTACCCAGGTAGCCTGTCAAGAGCAATACAGGCACTTCCTTCTTTTCGTTCATATTAAAATTTTTTAATGTTATACTTCTTAAACCCAGTCTGCTGATAATGCTGCTTTCTCGGGCAGCTGTCATCTGGCAGTCTGACGGTTTTGCGAAACTGCAAAGATTGTGCCACACCTTATTTTTTTTGCCATCTTTTTTTCGTACACCCCTTTTTGTCAGTTATCTTGTGTTATTTTTAGGTTATATTTCATGTTTTTCTCATTTTTCTTTGGTGGTTTCAACTAGAAATAGTATATTTGCAGAGAAAATGTGTTTCAAACAGCACATAAACTTAATGAATAAACATATTTAATATACATAAGTAAGTTAAGATGAAAAAGTTTAAGGTTTTAGTTCTGACGGTTGTGGCAGTCCTTGCGCTGTCATCTTGCGGCACTACTCAGACGGTGCCTCTGACCGGTCGCACTCATCGCATCTCTGTATCCGATGAGCAGGTTCTCAGTCTGTCTAATCAGGAATACACAAAGTACATGGCTTCTGCCAAGAAGTCGACCAATGCAGCCAATACGGCGATGGTTCAGCGAGTAGGAAAAAGACTTGCCAATGCTGTTGAACTCTATTTGAAGCAGAATGGATTTGAAGCCGACGTGAAGAATTATTCATGGGAATTCAATCTGGTACAAGATAAGTCTGCCAATGCATTCTGTATGCCTGGCGGTAAAATCGTGGTTTATGAAGGACTTTTGCCTTATACTCAGAATGAAACCGGTTTGGCAATCGTTTTGGGTCACGAAATAGCTCATGCTGTGGCTAAACATAGTGCTGAGCAGCTCACCAAACAGCAGAATCAGCAAACCGGCACAAGTATCCTGGGAACTGTATTGAACCAGACAGTAGGTAATGGTGTAGGTAATGTGGCAAGTGCAGTTGCCGGACAGTATTTCTCATTCCGCAATCTGAAGTATTCCCGTGATAATGAAACCGAGGCAGATTACATGGGGCTTATCTTCGCTGCCATGGCTGGTTACGATCCTCAGCAGGCCATTCCTTTCTGGAAGAGAATGTCACAGGGCTCAAGTAGCAATCAGAGTGATATTTTCAGTGATCACCCTTCCGACGCCAAGCGTATTGCAGCCTTGCAGAAGGAAATGCCTACTGCGCTGAAGTATTATAAACCTCAGACAACTTTTAAGGTAGGTTCTACGAGCAAGACTTCTACAACCAGAAAGAAGACTACAACCCGCAGAAGATAAGGATTAGAAGAATCAAATTAAAATTGTTAAGTATGGAGTATTTATCTCATAACCTTTGGCTGATATGGACATCGGTGATGTTCATCTGCCTCATCTTAGAGTTGTCTTCGGGCGATTTCTATGTTACTTGTTTTGCCATTGGTGCGCTTATCAGCATTCCTGTAGCATTAGTAGGAGCACCTTTCTGGGTGCAGGTAGTGGTTTGGGCTATCTGCTCTATGCTTAGCATCTGGTTGGTTCGCCCGCATCTGCTGAAATCGCTACACAAGGGTGGGGAAGACCGCCGCAGTAATGCCGATGCGCTGGCAGGACAGATAGGGGAAGTGACCGAGATGATTCCTGCCGGAGGATATGGTAGAGTGAAACTGGATGGAGATGATTGGAAAGCGGAAGCTCCGCATCTTGCCGAACCGCTTGCTGTAGGCGATAAGGTTCGAATCTTAGGTCACGAATCTATCATCCTCAAGGTAGAAAAAGTTTAAAATCAACATTATTCACTTAATCGTATAAACATCATGAACATAGGAATTTATGTGCTGGTGGCTCTAGTAGCACTTGCACTCGTAGTGGTTAAGAAAACCATCGTCATCATCCCTCAAAGTGAGACGAAAATCATAGAGCGTCTCGGACGATATTTTGCTACGCTCAAGCCGGGTATTAATGTCATCATTCCTTTCATTGACCATGCTAAGGATATTGTGGCGATGAGAAACGGAAGATACGTTTATACAAACAGCATCGACCTTCGTGAACAGGTTTATGACTTCGACCGTCAGAACGTAATCACTAAGGATAATATCCAGATGCAGATAAATGCGTTGCTCTATTTCCAGATTGTGGACCCATTCAAGAGTGTGTATGAAATCAACAATCTGCCAAATGCCATAGAGAAACTGACCCAAACTACCTTGCGTAATATAATAGGTGAGATGGAACTTGACCAGACGCTTACCTCCCGCGATACGATTAACACCAAACTCCGTTCGGTTTTGGATGATGCAACCAATAAGTGGGGAATCAAGGTAAACCGAGTAGAGTTGCAGGATATTACACCTCCTGAGAGTGTGCTCCAGGCGATGGAAAAGCAGATGCAGGCTGAACGCAACAAGCGTGCTACCATCCTGACTTCTGAAGGTGAGAAGGAAAAGCAGCGCCTGCTCTCAGAAGGTGAGAAGGCTGCCATCGTGAATAAGGCTGAGGCTGCCAAACAGCAGGCTATCCTGAATGCAGAAGGTGAGGCTACTGCCCGCATCCGTAAGGCTGAGGCCGAGGCTATTGCCATTCAGAAGATTACGGAAGCTGTAGGACAGAGTACGAATCCAGCCAACTATCTCCTGGCCCAGAAATATATCAGCATGATGCAGGAAGTAGCACAGGGTAAGGATAATAAGGTGGTTTATCTGCCATACGAGGCAACTAATCTCTTGGGCTCTATAGGAGGAATCAAAGACCTTTTCAAGGGATAAAGACTTATGAGTCAATGGATAACGCCCTTTGGCTCAAGAAATAAAGCACTCTGAATATCAGTAAACTGCAAGTTCAGTAAGTAAAAAATATTAAACAGGATAAAAATGAAGAAAATCTGTATCGTTGCAGGTGCAAGACCTAACTTTATCAAGGTTGCGCCCGTAATTAGAGCAATTCGTAATGCTCAGGAAGCTGGTAACGAAATCAGCTATCAGTTGGTTTACACAGGAAAAGAGGATGACCCGACTTTGGAATCTTCTCTTTTCGATGACTTAGGCATTCAGAAACCGGATGCTTATCTCGGCGTAGACTGTCCAAACATGAACGAACTTACCGGACAGGTGATGGGTCAGTTTGAGCGCTATCTGCAGCAGAATGCTACAGATGTTGTCATTGTGGTTGATGATCTGGCTTCAACCATGGCCGTGGCTATTGTTACCAAGAAGCAGGGTGTGCAGCTTGCTCATATTGCAGCCGGAACCCGCAGTTTTGACATTACCATGCCAAAGGAAATCAACCGTCTGGTGATTGATGGCTTGTCAGATATTCTCTTTACCGCTGGCATTTCAAACAACAGCATCGCCAACAAGGAAGGTGCAGAATTGTCTAAGGTTTACATGGTAGGAAATGTGCTTATCGACAACATCCGCTTCCTTCAGTCTAAAATGCAGCGTCCGGAAGTCATGGACGAGTTTCATCTGAAAGAAGGCGAATATATGGTTTTGACCTTGAACCGCAAGGCCATCGTCAATAACATTGATGAGATGAAATCGCTCATTTCTGTCATAGATGAAGAGGCGCGCCAGGCTGGAGTGAAGGTAATTGCTCCGCTTCGAGGTAAAGCCTTGGGCTTCGTGCTCGCATTCAAGGCTTATCAGGAAGAGAGTAATCATCAGAGTGGAATCCAGGTGGTTCAGCCGCTCGATTATCTGTCGTTTGCTTATCTTACAGCTCACGCCAAAGGTGTGATTACCGATTCGGGTAATGTGGCTGAAGAAGCTACTTTCAATGGGGTCCCTTGCATTACGCTCAACAGCTATACTGAGCATATTGAAACTGTAAAGGTGGGTACAAACGAACTGGTTGCTGAAGATCCGGAGTTACTGAAGCAATCTATGCAGAAACTTCTGAAGGGTGAATGGAAGAAAGCGGGCATTCCTGACAGATGGGATGGTCGCTCAGCAGAAAGAATAGTCCAGATTCTCGCTGAATAGAATCTAAACTCATAGGTATAATCTCATGGAGAGAGATAATTCTATGTAAACTGATTCTTTTCAGAATAAACTTAGAGGTTCACTTCAATATCGTTATATTGAAAAGTGAACCTCTTTCTTTTTATGCTTTATCTTTTTCTTAAGCCAAAGCTACCTTTTATCTTTTTCTTAAGTTAAAACCATCCTTTTCCTTAATCTTTTTCAGGCGCCTTTGGCACAGGATAGTCGTATTGCTTGAAATAGGACGGCGTCTTATTATCATACCATACTCCTTCTACGTTTAAGCCGATAGAGAAAGTCTTTTTGGAATTAGTGTATCTTACACCGGCGCCTAAAACGTTGGCGCCAGGTACTCCCATTCCGTAGCCACCCGGCATGATTCCTCTTCCCATACCCCAAGGATACATTCCGTAGCCCCAAGGCGAATAGCCGTAGGGACCATAGCCATAACCGCCATAACGGCCGTAGAGAGAATTGTAATTGTTGGCTACACTAAGCTGACCGTAAACGTAAGCCTCCCAATGCTCATTAAACTGGTAGCCCAGAATGCCGTAGACTCCACCGTCATGATAACTGTCTCCACCATAATTTACGTTGTTGATATAAGTGCCCAGAGCCAGCCAGAGTTTGTTGTCTTTGGTGAGTGGCGTTAAGTAGGTTGCATCGATGGTCTGGGTGAAACCACCTCTGTGAGGCACATTCTTGCCGAATGTGGCAAAGGCAGAAAGATCTACCGAGAGATTCAATCCCTTGTGCAGCCTCCAGCCATAGCCCAACGGATAACTCAAGCCGTTGGTAAGGTTGGAGATGGGATTATTATAATAGGTGCTGTCTAGCGAAGCATCACCCAGCAATCCGTTTTTGCCGAGAGTTTCTTTCTTATCTGATAGTCGGGCAGGAGTCATATATGAATTCTTCACCGGTTTTCCCTGATAAATCATAGGTTTTCCTGCCTGGTAAACCGTATCGCCAGGCAGCAACCATTCTTCGCGCGGACTGTCCGGACTGTGCAATGGTCCGAAGCTTACCTGTTGCTGAGCACTTGCTTCAGTAGTGAGGAAAGTGCAAAAAGCGATGATAATATATATTTTTTTCTTCATAATTGATTGCATTTTCTGTCTTCTGCTGCAAAGATATGAAGAATGTATGAAACAAAGTAACTTTTCCCGCATAAAAAATCAATTTTTTAGAATAAAATCATTATCTTTGCATCCGATAACATAAATAGATGTAAAATTATACAAAAATATGAAGAAGATCATCAGATTATTGACACTCGCTCTTCTTACGGTGCCTACTACGACATTCGCTCAGAGTGAAGGCAATCAGAACACATCAGAACCAGCCGGAAAAGTTGTGGCGTCTAAGCCCGATTCTCTGCTAGACTGGGAAACACCGCACGATCCAACCTGCCATCAGGTGTTGCTGGAAACATCGATGGGCAACATTCTCGTGGCTCTCTACAACGATACTCCCAAGCATCGGGATAATTTCCTGAAACTTGTCAATTCGGGCTATTATGACGGTTGCATCTTTCAGCGTGTCATCAAGAATTTCATGATTCAGGGTGGCGATTATTCATGCAGAAAGGTGAACATGGAAAAGCCGCAGAAGTTTGATGTAAACTATACGGTTCCGGCAGAAATCATCTATCCTAAATATTATCATAAGCGCGGACAGCTCTGTGCTGCTCGCGAAGGAGATGATGAAAATCCGACCAAAGCTTCGGCGTCTACTGATTTCTACATCACCTGGGGCAGAAATTTTTCTCCACGGCAGATGGAATATTATGTAGAAAAACTGAAACGGGAAGGCAAGTATTACGCCATTCCTTCAGAACAGTTGCAGAAGGGCTACATCAAGCATGGTGGTGTTCCTCACCTTGACAACGGCTACACTGTATTCGGAGAGGTGCTTGAAGGCATGGATGTGGTTGATAAGATTCAGAATGTGGCTACCGATAAGGCGAACAACGACAGACCTCTCACGGATGTCATCATCCTGAAAGCTAAGCAGATGAAGTAACTTTCGGATGGTAAACTAAAGAAATAATTAACTGAGTCCAATAAAGGGAAAAATCGATAAGTAAAAATATAAAATACGAGAAAAAATGAAGTCATTAAAGGAATTATATAGAGTTGGTAAGGGACCATCGAGCAGTCATACGATGGGGCCTCAGCGTGCAGCCAAACTTTTTCTGGAGCGTTGCCCTAACGCTTCTTATTATGAAGTAACCCTCTATGGAAGTCTGGCTGCTACAGGTAAGGGACACATGACTGATGTGGCAATAGAAGAAGTGCTCAGACCTCATAAAACTGTGAATATTATCTGGCAGCCACAGACTTTCCTGCCTTATCATCCCAACGGAATGAAATTTGTGGGCAAGGATCTGAACGGCGATATTATTGATGACTGGACCGTTTACAGCATTGGTGGTGGAGCCATTTCAGATGGTACTGCCGGCAACGAAGAGCTGGGCGCCAAGGATGTTTATGATCTGAACAAGCTCGCCGACATCAAGCAATGGTGCTATGATAACGGACGCTCATTCTGGGAGTATGTTGAGAAATGCGAATCGGATGATATCTGGGATTATCTCGACATGGTTTGGCAAACGATGAAGCAGAGCATCAGGAATGGTTTGGACCATGAAGGTGTTTTGCCTGGTCCGCTGAAGCTACAGCGTAAGGCTGCCACCTATTATATAAAGGCGAAGGGTTATCGTGCTTCCCTGCAGAGCCGCGGCTTGGTTTATGCTTATGCGCTGGCTGTGAGCGAAGAGAATGCTTCGGGTGGCACCATCGTTACAGCTCCTACCTGTGGCGCCTGTGGCGTATTGCCAGCCGTACTCTACCACATGTTTACTTCTCATGATATGAGTGAACAGCGCATCTTGAGAGCCTTGGCTACAGCCGGATTGGTGGGCAACATCGTTAAGCAGAATGCTTCTATCAGTGGTGCTGATGTAGGTTGCCAGGGCGAGGTAGGTGTTGCCTGCGCCATGGCTTCGGCTGCAGCCTGTCAGCTTTTCGGAGGCAGTCCGGCTCAGGTAGAATATGCTGCCGAAATGGGATTGGAGCATCATCTCGGAATGACCTGCGACCCGGTTTGCGGACTGGTTCAGATTCCTTGCATCGAGCGAAATGCCTTTGCTGCCGCCCGAGCTTTGGATGCAGACCTCTACGCTTCCTTCTCAGATGGCCATCATACCGTATCTTTCGACCGTGTTGTTGAAGTAATGCGACAGACGGGTCATGACCTACCTTCGCTTTACAAGGAAACAAGCGAAGGCGGTTTGGCAAAGGGATTCCCAAGAGACATTTAACCATGAGATTCTGTTTCCGAAAGTGAACTCTACACGCCCTGTAAGAGCAAAAAGCTTTGATTATACCTTGATGCAACGAAGCTTTTGCCTTGCAGGGCGTGATGTATTTGGGGCTTTCAGACCTTTCTTATATTTTGGCACGCTATTTGTAAGCCCCCTTGCCAAATATTAAATAGTAAATACGAATAAAAACATTTTATATTATGGCACAGAAAGGTAATATTGGTGTAACGACAGAGAACATTTTCCCTGTCATCAAGAAATTCTTATATTCAGATCACGACATCTTCCTCCGTGAGATGGTTTCAAACGCCGTAGATGCTACACAGAAGTTGAAGACTCTTGCAGCTCAGGGCGATTTCAAGGGCGAGATAGGCGACACAACCGTTCGTGTCTCTCTCGATGAGAAGGCTGGAACCTTGACTATCAGCGACCATGGTATAGGTATGACTGAGGAGGAAATCGATAAATATATCAACCAGATTGCATTCTCAGGCGTAACTGACTTCCTCGACAAGTATAAGGAGAATGCAAACGCCATCATCGGCCACTTCGGTCTCGGCTTCTATTCTTCTTTCATGGTAGCCAGCAAGGTAGAAATTATTACCAAGAGCTACAAAGAGGGAAGCAAGGCTGTAAAGTGGAGCTGCGATGGTTCACCTGCTTTCGAAATCGAAGATGCTGACAAGGCTGAGCGTGGTTCAGACATCATCCTCCACATTGCTGATGACTGCAAGGAGTTCCTTCAGAAGAGCAAGATTGAGGAGCTTCTGAACAAGTACTGCAAGTTTATGGCCGTGCCTGTAGCTTTCGGCAAGAAGACCGAGTGGAAGGATGGAAAGAATGTGGAGACTGATGAGGATAATATTATCAACAACGTTGAACCGCTTTGGACAAAGGCTCCTAGCACACTGAAGGATGAGGACTACAAGAAGTTCTATCACACTCTTTATCCAATGCAGGACGACCCGTTGTTCTGGATTCATCTGAATGTAGACTTCCCATTCAATCTCACGGGTATTCTCTACTTCCCACGCATCAAGAGCAGCATCGACATGCAGCGCAACAAGATTCAGCTCTATTGCAACCAGGTGTTCGTAACCGACCAGGTAGAAGGCATAGTACCTGAATTCCTCACATTGCTTCATGGTGTAATCGATTCACCGGACATTCCGCTGAACGTAAGCCGCAGCTACCTGCAGAGCGACAGCAACGTGAAGAAGATTTCTACCTACATCACCAAGAAGGTAGCCGATCGTTTGAACTCTATCTTCAAGGAGAACCGCAAGGAGTTTGAAGAGAAATGGGATGATCTCAAGATCTTCATCAACTACGGAATGCTCTCTCAGGAAGATTTCTACGAGCGCGCAAAGGACTTCGCACTTCTGAAAGATGTTGAGGGCAAGTACTTTACTTTTGAGGAGTACAAGACGCTGATTAAGGACAACCAGACCGATAAGGACGGCAACCTGGTTTATCTCTATGCCAACAATAAGGAAGAGCAGTATTCTTACATCGAAGCTGCCAAGCAGAAGGGTTATTCTGTACTCCTGATGGAAGGTCAGCTCGATACGCCGATGGTAAACATGCTGGAGCAGAAGTTGGAGAAGAGCCGCTTTACACGTGTTGACGCCGACATCATCGACCGCCTCATCGTGAAGGAAGATGCTAAGAAGACCGATTTGAGCAAAGAGCAGTCTGACAACTTGACAGAAGTATTCCGCTCTCAGATGCCTCAACTCGACAAGACAGAATTCTTTGTTGAGATTCAGGCTTTGGGCGAACAGAACCAGCCAGTGCTCATCACTCAGAACGAGTACATGCGCCGTATGAAGGCGATGAGCCAGTTCCAGGCAGGCATGAACTTCTACGGTCAGATGCCAGACAGCTACAACATCGTACTGAACTCAGACCATGCTCTGGTAAAGAAGGTATTGGAAGATGCTGAGGCCAACACTGCTGAAACATTGAAGCCAATCCTTGCAGAAATCAAGGGTCAGGAAGCTCGCCTTGCCGTACTCCATCAGGAGCAGAACAAGAAGAAGCCTGAAGAGATTACCCAGCAGGAGAAGGATGATGTTCACAACACAGAGAAGGCCATCAGCGATGAGAAGGCTAAGCGCAACGAAATCATCTCGGGTTATGCTAAGAACAACAATATTGTTCACCAGCTCATCGACCTCGCCCTGCTTCAGAACGGTATGTTGAAGGGTGCTTCGCTCGACGCATTCCTCAAGAGAAGTGTTGACATGATTAAGTAATCCAACCTGTAAAAAGGTTTGAATTAAGAAATAAAACTTTGCGATGCGTAACATTTCATGTTACAAATTGTTTCTATCATATGTGCTAAATGTTTCAAAACGAACATTTAGCACATTTTTTTTTCGCTTTCCTTTGGTGGCTTTCTGTTTTTTTATTACCTTTGCAATATAGAAAAACGAAAAACATGATTAAAACAATCGCCATCATGGAACAAACAAATTCAAATTACAGCATCATTGCTGATTATTACTCTGAACACTACAACGAGCTGAAGTTGTATGTCATGTCCCGTTCGCTTCCGGCAGACGAGGCTGAAGACATCGTGCAGAATACTTTTGTGCGATTACTTCGAGGCGATAAGATGATTACGCCTGTAACCTTACCATGTTTTGTATACACCATTGCCAAGAATCTGATTATCGATTATTACCGTCGCAAACATAAGATAGAGGAGTATGAGCACTCCCTGTGTGCCAGTGACTGGAAGGGAAGATATGATGTTGATGGCGAATCTGTTTTCTCTGCCCAGCAGACCAACGAGATTCTGGAGCGTGGCATTGCCCGGCTCACGGAGAAGAGAAGCAAGGTTTACCGCCTGAACCTTTTCGAAGGAATGCAGGTGAGCGAGATTGCCAAAAGTCTGAACCTCGGATATAAAGCGGCTGAGAATCGTCTGACTCTAGCTAGAAAAGAAATAAGAGATTATATGAAAAAAGAGTTGGCTAGTTAAAATGCTAGTCAACTCTTTCTGTTTATTCTTACTGCCTTGCTGAAAGGCAATTCTTAACTATTTTTCAGTTTTCCTTAAACCCGATTACTCTTGTCAAACCTTTATCAAGATAAAAGGTTTGGGTTACTTCCTGCTTCTCGCCCTGATGGTTGGTCAGCTTGTATGTAGCCCTTAAATATAATAAGGTGTCGGGATAAGCTGCATCATTATAATCAATATTCTTCTTGACGTAAGGCAGTTTGCTGACATTTTGTCGCATCACCTTAATCTGGTCGAAACTGATCATGGCGGTAGGAGTGAGGCGGGAGAACCGCTCATAGCTGCAGTCTAGATCAACGAGGTTTTCATCAAGAAAATCCTTGACCAGAGATTGAGCCTTGTGCTGATCGCCACACGAGGTGAACATCAGCACAAGTCCTGAAACCATGACAAACATCATTTTCTTTATCATAGACATCTTCTTTTTTATTAAGCTGCGCTGCTTTTATGAAACTCGTTGTTTTATTAGCACGCTTGCTTATTTAGCCACGCTGCGGAGAATCTCCAGCAAGTGGTCCCAAACCATCTCTACTGTAGGAATGAGAAGAGCCTCATCTGGGGTGTGAACATTGCGAAGGGTAGGACCGAAACTTACCATATCGAGCTCAGGATAACGCTCTGAGAAAAGACCACACTCCAAACCGGCATGAATACCCTTTACCAATGGCTTTTTGCCGAAGAGCTTTTCGTAAGCCTTCACAGCCAGGTCGGTAAGCTCGCTGTTGGCGCGCATCTTCCAGGCAGGATACTTGTCGCCTACAGTTACCTCGGCGCCAGCCAGAAGGAAGGCTGCCTTTACGGTGTTGGTCATGTTCTCCAGATTGCTCATCACGTTACTTCGCTGAGAAGCTACGATGCTGATGCTGCTTTCATCGGTCATCACGCTTGCCACATTGCTTGAGGTTTCTACCATCCAGGCAATCGCCTCGTCCTGACAGGTAGTAAGCGGACCGTTGTCTACAGCCTGGAGAGCCATTACGAACTTGTCAGCTACAGCTTTCTCGATGACAGGTGCAGCATCGGTGCTGCTCATATTGAACTGCATAGCCTGTTCGGTTACGTGGAATTCATCTTCTACTTCTGATGCAAAGATGTTCCAGTCGGCACGAACCTGTTCCTTATCAGCATTCTTGACGGCGAAAACAATCTTTCCGTCGCGAGGAATCGCATTGTGCATTTTGCCGCTGTTGAAGCTTACGAGGCGCAGGCTTCCATCCAGTTTCTCATTTTCGAGGAAGAGGAAGCGGGCAAGAATCTTGATGGCATTGGCGCGCTTCTTGTTGATGTCATCGCCCGAGTGACCACCGTTGAGACCCTTCAGCGAAGCTTCCATGAAGAAATAACCTGCAGGAGCCTCTTCGCGTGAGAAGTGGAAAGTGGCATGGGTTGTCTGACCACCGGCACAGGATACGAAGATTTCGCCCTCATCCTCTGAGTCAAGATTGATGAGCATCTTTCCGGTCATAAAGCCCGCCTTCATGCCGTGAGCACCGGTCAGTCCGGTTTCTTCATCACGTGTAAAGACGCACTCGATAGGACCATGCTCAATATCGTTGCTTGCCAGGATAGCCAGCTCGATGGCGCAGCCTATACCGTCGTCAGCGCCCAATGTAGTGCCTTTTGCCTTAAGCCATTCTCCGTCTACGTAAGTCTGGATGGCGTCTTTGTGGAAATCGAAATCAACATCTACCAGTTTATCGCAAACCATGTCCATGTGGCTCTGCAGGATGATGGTTTCAGCATGCTCGTAGCCTGGAGTGGCAGCTTTACGGATGAGCACATTACCGGTTTCATCTACCAGCGTTTCGAGCTGATGAGCCTCTCCGAAAGATTTCAAAAACTCAATCATGTTCTCCTCGTGCTTGGAAGGGCGAGGTATTTCGTTGATTTTTGCGAACTGCTCGAACACGAGAGCAGGCTTCAATTCACTTTTATTCATTTATTTTCTATTATTTTGTTTTGATAAAACATTTATTTCTGCTATTTTGTTTTGGTTATTCCCAAAAAAATAGTACCTTTGCACCCAAAAGTGCACTAAGGCACTGCAAAGGTAATAAAAATGATAAAATTAATGTTATTAAGCGTGTTAATAATTGCTATTTGCATGGCATTATTTTGCGTAAAGTTGATTTTTAAGAAGAACGGCAAGTTCTCTTCCCAGCATGTGCACGACAATCCGGGCTTGCGCAAGCAGGGCATTCATTGTGTGGTGGATCAGGACCGCGAGGCAAGAGAAGCCAACAAGGCTTATTAGAAAATAGTAATAATATAATATGATAGAAAAAATGAGAAAGAACATTTTGGGTTCAGTGGCAATTGCAGCTGTTGCTGCCCTGTCATTGGCATCATGCAACAAATCTCAGCCTCAGGTAGAGGCTAAGTCAGAGAGCAAGGCTCCTGCTGAATTGAAGATTGCTTATGTAGAGGTAGACTCTATCATGACTCAGTATACCTTTGCTAAGGAGTATTCTTCTATCTTGGAGAAGAAGGGTCAGAACATTCAGGCTACTATTGCGCAGAAGGGCCAGCAGCTCCAGGCTGCAGCAGCCAACTTCCAGCAGAAGATTCAGCAGAATGCTTACACCCGTGAGCAGGCTGAGGCTATCCAGGCTGGACTGCAGAAGCAGAACAACGACCTGCAGGGCTTGCAGCAGCGCTTGAGCAACGAGTTTGCTGCTGAGCACAGTAAGCCGATACTCCGGGCCATCAAAAGAAATAAACTCCATCAACATTCGATAGGCCTTACGCTCGAAGGTCGAGTCATACTTATCTTTGGACGCACTCACAGCGTTATCAACAAGTCCGGCTGAAAGTAGAGGAGCTTCGACACACCCGCTAACGCCATCCACGGTAAGAACGTTGCTACCCGTTTCCCGCCGCAGATCGCGGATATAGGTTTCGGCAATCACCTCAGCCAGTCTCTGTAGTTGCTCCATCATCCACCCCGCTTAACGGATTCAAGACCCTTAGCAACCAATGCGCGGGCAATAGCGTTTACCGTTGGTGCTACACCAATCGGAGAACGCTTGCGCTCCTCTTCCTGAATTTCACGAATGGACTGAAGGTGCTCCCGGCAAAGTGCTACCGTGATTTGTGATTGTAAGTATCCCGGTAAAGCGGACCATTCACATTTAGAGATCTTCCTGCATACTGATTATGTTCCTGGAGGAGATCGCCATGCGCAAAGCCCGATTCACCGAACACCAGATCATTGCCGTTCTGAAGTCCGTCGAAGCCGGACGCACCGTCAAAGATGTGTGCCGCGAAGCCGGGGTTTCCGAGGCCTCGTACTACAACTGGAAAGCGAAGTTCGGCGGTATGGAAGCCTCTGATATCAAAAAGATGAAGGACCTCGAAGATGAAAACCGCCGGTTGAAACAGATGTTTGCGGACCTGAGCCTCGAGTGCCGCGCATTGAAAGACGTTATTGAAAAAAAGCTTTAAAACCAGCGATAAAGCGTGAGCTGGTCAGCTATCTGACCGCGCAGTTTGCCATGAGCTTACGTCAGGCATGCAGGATATTGTCGCTGAGCAGGACGGTATTTCGTTATCAGCCGGATACGCAACGTGATGAGCCAGTCATTATGGCGCTGACCGTGGCGGCTGAACGCTATCCGCGATACGGATTTAAAAAGCTTTTTCAGGTGCTGCGCAGGCAGGGCAAAAGCTGGAACCATAAGCGCGTTCACCGGATTTACTGCCTGCTGAAACTGAATTTTCGCCGTAAGGGAAAACAGCGCCTGCCAGTGCGCAATCCGGTTCCGCTGGTGACGCCAGAGGCGATGAACCAGAGCTGGTCCATCGATTTTATGCACGATGCGCTGGTGTGCGGCAGACGCTTCCGGACCTTCAACGTGGTAGATGATTTTAACCGCGAAGCACTGGCGATCGAAATTGACCTGAATATCCCGGCGCAGCGAGTCGTGAGAGTGCTGGACAGGATCGTGGCAAACCGCGGATATCCGCTAAAGATGCGGATGGATAACGGTCCGGAACTGGTCTCGCTGACGCTGGCACAATGGGCAGAAGAGCATGGTGTGATGCTGGAGTTTATCAGGCCCGGCAAGCCAACGCAGAATGCCTTTATCGAACGGTTCAACCGGACATACAGAACAGAAATACTGGATTTTTATCTGTTCAGAACACTGAATGAAGCACGGGAAATTACAGAGCGCTGGCTGGCTGAATATAACGGCGAGCGCCCCCACGAATCCCTGAATAACCTGACGCCGGAAGAATACCGGCTGATGGCTGAAACCGCGGAAATCTCAAAAAGTGCGTGGAACTAAAACGGGTGCGCTTACATGATCGGTTCATCTGCTTACCCCTGATATTTATACAGTCAATTCATATTGTAGTTTATGCAACATAAATGACAAGCATTGCATTTTGTGAAACACTAAGGTACAAAAAAACCCCGCCGAAGCGGGGTTTTATTTCTGGATGATTAACACTTATGGTATGTCTTTTCCGCAAAATCGGCACAATATTGCTTCTTTTTTTATTGTTTCGGCGCAATACGGACATTTTTTAGTATCGTCTACTGAACCGCCACCAGCTGAGTCCGCGCCAAACACCTGTGGTTCAAGCTTAACCACTCCGGGGTTTGTGAAAGACCAGACAAGCGCGGCTATCCAACCCAAGAAGCTCCAGCCCAGGACAATATTTAGCACCCATATTGCCGTAGCGTTTTTATGCTCCCTTGAACTGGCTATAACGCCGGGAAGAACATAAATGATAATAGCGAATATCAACACAATGATGTGCCATACTGACATCAACTTATCCCCAAAAGTAAATGAAGTATTATCGTAACATCGAAGAAGACTAATCCAATACAGCCACTTTCATCGACTTGTTTTTAACCTGAACGCCTCGGCGTTTGACTGAGTAATCCCCATGCGGTGCCTAGTCTCCTTAGCGGTTTGTGAAGGCCTCCGAAATCTTCTGCAGAGGCTGGTGGGCGCTTAACTATCTTCCGCCACAGCCCGTCTCAACGACCATTTTCGAGCGCTATCAGTCCTTATAGGCAGAACTCACCAAGATTGCCTATCTATAGGCATAACACACCATTCCTGCCATACATAGCCAGAACACACCGTTTCTGCCTATAAATAAAATATGGGCATTTTCATGGGGTGGTATGATTCTACATGTAATGCTCAAACTGCTACGCAGCAACGGTGACCAGCATGAACAGAACGACGAGGACAACGC
>OGYH01000391.1_pt1 | contig 46318 bp, 31 predicted proteins | sample 1576511 | NCBI WGS metagenome assembly OGYH01 (sample SAMEA3541522, study PRJEB24748) | human gut metagenome | biome: human gut; feature: human-associated habitat; material: faeces | place: China | collected 2012
CCGTTGCAAGACAAGCATAACGGCTTCCCTCCACGGCTCTCCATTCACCGTCGAATTTCTCCCCTTCCAGTGCGATTCCTGAGATCACCCTGTAGAATGGTGTCTTGACGAAAGAGCGGATCTCTCTTTCCCTGCGCACGACCATGCCAAGGACACAGGTCATAACGCGGCCTACCGCGATCGCCTGATATTTGCTCTTAAGGTAGCTCGAAACGCTGTTTCCGTAGCGCAGTGTGAGCACTCTGGAAAAATTGATACCCATAAGGTAATCTTCTTTGGCTCTTAAGTAAGCAGAGGCAGAAAGGTTGTCATATTCAGACTCATCTTTTGCTTCCCGGATCCCGCGAAGGATCTCCTCTTCGGTCTGGGAGTCGATCCACACACGCTTCTGGTGCTTGTCCTTTACACCAGCCATCTGGGCTACCAGACGGTAAATATACTCTCCTTCCCGTCCGGAGTCGGTGCAGACATAAATAGTATCTACATCCGGCCTTGTAAGAAGTCCTTTTACAATGGAAAACTGCTTTTCCACACTTGGTATTACTTCATATTTGAATTCTTTTGGCAGAAAAGGAAGTGTATTCAGACTCCAGCGCTTGTATTTCATATCGTAGGCTTCCGGGTAACTCATGGTCACCAGATGTCCCACGCACCAGGTGACGATCGCCTCATCTGACTCGATATAGCCGTCTCCGCGACGTCCCCGTATTTTCAATGCATCTGCAAACTGCTGGGCTACACTGGGCTTTTCCGCAATGTATAATGATTTTGACATTTGATTCCTCATTATTTAAAGACATATTTTATAAGTATACCATTTTTTCAGGGCTCTTGCAAGAAGTTATAAAGGACAGTCCAAAGCCATTTTCCAGCAATAGACTGTCCTTTTTGTACTGTATATTTTTGAAGATCTGCCTGCCGGCAGTATCCGTCTGACCCTATTCTGCGTAGAACTTATAAATGGTAGTTGTCTTATAAGTATCTCCTGCTTTTAAGATCGGTGACGGGAAGTTTGGCTTATGGCAGGCATCTGGATAGTACTGTGTCTCAAAGCAGAACGCATGGCGTCTGTCATAGTGGGCACCGCCTTTTCCAGGGCGCTCATCTTTTAAGAAGTTTGCAGTATAAAACTGCATTCCAGGAAGATCTGTGTATGCTTCCATCACACGGCCGCTTGCTGGATCTTTTGCCTTACCTGCAATGCCAAGAACGCCTGCTTCATGGTTTAATACCCAGTTGTGATCGTATCCATGTCCAAGGATCAAAGCCTCAAAATCAACTTCAATGTCCTGTCCGATCGGTTTCATCTTTGTAAAATCCATAGGAGTTCCTGCTACCGGAAGAATCTCTCCTGTTGGGATGGAAACCGCGTCTGCAGGTGTGTATGTATCAGCTGCAAGCCATACCTGCTGATCCATTACAGGACCGCTGTTATGTCCGGCCAGGTTGAAATAGCAATGGTTGGTAAAGTTAGCTACTGTGTCTGCATCTGCAACCATGTTGTAATCGATTTTTAAGCAGCTGTCCTCTGTTAAGGTATAGCTGATGCGGATCTTTGCATTTCCAGGGTATCCCTGATCTCCGTCCGGGCTGTTTAAGAAGAAGTCCAGGCGGCTGCCTTCTGCTGTCTCATATGCCCAGCTTTCCCATAAACGGCTGTGATACAGATCCGGACCACTGTGCAGGTTGTTAGGACCATTGTTTGCCTCTAATTTATAATCTTTTCCGTCAATGGTGATCACTGCGTTTCCAATACGGTTTGCATTTCTGCCGATGGGGGCGCCAAAATGAGGTGTATTTGCCTGATAGCTTGCAAGATCGTCATAGCCTAAGATCACATCTGCCATGTTGCCATCACGGTCCGGAACCAGCATTTTGGTCCAGGTTGCCCCAAGTTCAATAAACGACGCGCTGACACCGCTTTTGTTGGTCAGTGTGTACTCGTATACCTTTTCCCCGGAAGGCATAACACCAAATTCTTTTTTCTGAATAGCCATAAGAAAACCTCCTGCTCCCGCTTTATTTAGCTGCGATATATCCCTTAGCTGTAAGAAGTTCTGCACACAGAACTGCACCGCCTGCTGCACCTCTTACGGTGTTGTGGGAAAGTCCTACAAATTTGTAGTCATATACGGTATCTTCTCTTAAACGGCCTACAGAGATGCCCATACCATGTTCAAAATCTACATCCAGGCTTACCTGTGGACGGTTGTCTTCTTCCAGATACTGGATGAACTGCTTTGGAGCACTTGGAAGTTCCAGTTCCTGAGGAAGTCCCTTGAAGTTTACTAACTTCTCGATCAGCTGTTCCTTGGTTGGTTTCTTTTTAAACTTAACAAATACAGCTGCTGTATGTCCGTTTAATACAGGAACACGGATGCACTGGCAGGTGATCACAGGGCTTTCTGCCTTTACGATCACACCGTTTTCAATGTGGCCCCAGATACGCAGTGGCTCCTGCTCGCTCTTTTCTTCTTCTCCGCCGATGTATGGGATGATGTTTCCTTCCATTTCAGGCCAGTCCTTAAAGGTCTTTCCTGCACCGGAGATTGCCTGGTAGGTAGTTGCAACTACTTCATATGGCTCATATTCCATCCATGCAGTTAAAACAGGTGCGTAGCTCTGAATGGAGCAGTTTGGCTTTACTGCGATGAAGCCTCTGGTAGTTCCCAGACGCTTTTTCTGGAATTCGATCACATCAAAATGTTCTGGGTTTACCTCCGGAACGACCATAGGAACGTCTGGAGTCCAACGATGTGCGCTGTTGTTGGAAACAACCGGTGTTTCTGTCTTTGCGTATTCCTCTTCAATGGCACGGATCTCATCCTTGGTCATATCCACTGCACTGAATACGAAGTCTACACTGGCAGCTACTTTCTCTACTTCGTTTACGTTCATAACAACCAGCTTCTTTACAGCTTCCGGCATAGGAGTGGTCATTTTCCAGCGGTCACCTACTGCTTCTTCGTAGGTCTTTCCTGCTGATCTTGGGCTGGCAGCTACTGTAACTACCTCATACCATGGGTGATTTTCCAGCAGAGAGATAAATCTCTGTCCTACCATACCTGTTGCACCTAAGATACCAACTCTTAATTTCTTTTCCATAGTTCCTCTCCTCATCTTCCGCAGGGCTTTGGGGCAGCCGCTGCTTTCGTTTTTGCCCCGTATCGGGGAGTCTTTCCTTATACTATAACAAAGTCGGGAAAAATGCAACTAAAAATTCGTCTTTTGCGCACATTTGTATTTATATCGCGGACATGGCTTTATTTTTGTTTGTCAGAAGTTTAGTTCAAACGGACTTTACTGCCTTTTCCATCTCTTTTTGCCAGTTTCAACCTGTTTAAATGAACTTCTTTGCCTTTATAGTCGATGATCGGATTTTCACCGATGAGATATACTGTTTCCAGTTCTTCATTCTTTGCTAAGCGGATACCACGGACACCTCTGGAGGCTTTCTTAAGAACAGAGATCTCCTCTAACGGGAACCGCAGGAACGTTCCATTTGTAGTCTGAAGCACTACATCTGTTTCCCCGTTTATCATTGTTACAGAAACCACACTGTCCTCTTCCTGAAGCTTGGTAGCTGCTACCATACGGTTGTTGGTCTCAAATTCTTCTCCAGGCACCTGTTTTACCATGGCAAGACGGGTTGCAAATAAAAGGATGCGGCCTTTCAGTTCACGGGCTGTAGTGAGAAGGCAGATGGTCTCATTTCTGCCATCGTATTTACTTAAGTTCTCAATAGGAACGCCTTTGTCACGCAGCTTGCCGGATGGAATATCCAAAGCCTTGATCTGGTGAAGGACACCGGCAGAGGTGAACAGACAGATCTTATCTGTATTTAAGCAGCGGAGCACATGAACCTGTTCTGTATCTACGGTCTCCTGGTTGCGTTCGTAGGTAGATTTATCAAGAAGCTTGCAATAGCCGAAGCGGTCCATAACGAAAACAACTTCCTGAACGGAAATTTCATTTTCCACATAAACAGCCTCTGCCCCGTCTTCAATACGGGTCCGTCTTGGAATAGCAAATTCTGCTTTGATGGCAGCCAGATCATCTTTGATCACCTGGTTCATAACCGCTCTGCTGCCAAGGATCTTCTTGTATTCGGCGATCTTCTTTAAAGTCTCTCTGTGTTCTTTTTCAAGGGCTAATATTTCCAATCCGATCAGCTTATACAGACGCATTTCCAGGATCGCAGATGCCTGACGCCCTGTAAAATGAAGCTTCTTTGCATCTTCTTCAAAACCGGCTACTTTAAAATGAATATTGGAAATGTCGCCGTTTACCAGACATGCCTTGGCATCTTTTAAATTCTTAGAACCACGTAAAATGGCAATGATCAGGTCAATACAGTCACAGGCTGCGATCAGACCTTCCTGGATTTCTTTCTTATCCAGTTCTTTTTCCAGAAGCACATTGTATTTGCGCTCGGTATTCTGATACTGGAATTCCATGAAATTACGCAGGATGCCTTTTAAGTTTAATGTTTCCGGCCTGCCGTCTGCAATGGCAAGCATGTTGACACCAAAAGTATCTTCTAACTTGGTCTTCTTATAAAGAATATTTTTAATACGGTCAATATCTGCGTCCTTGCGAAGTTCTAACACAATGCGGATACCGTCCTTATTGGACTGGTTGGAAATGTCCACTACATCGGTCAGCTTCTTGGACTCTACCAGATCTGCCACATCTACCAGGAATTTATTAATACCTGCACCGATCATGGTATAAGGAATCTCTGTGATGATCAGTTTGTCCTTATCAACTTTCCGCTTGCCCAGTTCTACCTCAAAACGGCCTCTTAATTTGATCTTGCCAACACCTGTTTCATAGATCTGTGGCAGCTCGCTTTTATTTGCAATAATGCCTCCGGTTGGGAAGTCAGGTCCCGGCAGATATTCCATCAGTTCTTCTGTAGGAGCTGCCGGATCATCAATATATGCCTGGACTACATCCACTACTTCCCCTAAATTGTGGGTAGGAATGCTGGTACTCATACCAACGGCAATTCCCTCTGCGCCGTTTACTAAAAGGTTTGGCACACGTACAGGAAGGACTTCCGGCTCTTTTTCTGTTTCATCGTAGTTTGGCACGAAATTAACGGTCTTGTCCAGGTCTTTTAAATAAACTTCCTGGGCAAATTTCTCCAGTCTTGCCTCTGTATATCGCATGGCCGCAGCTCCGTCTCCTTCAATGGAGCCGAAGTTTCCGTGGCCGTCTACCAATGCCATTCCTTTTTTGAATTCCTGGCTCATGACAACTAAGGTATCATAAATGGAGCTGTCGCCGTGTGGATGGTATTTACCCATGGTATCGCCTACGATACGGGCTGATTTTCTGTGTGGTTTATCATGGTCCAGATGAAGCTGGCTCATGTCATAGAGAACACGGCGCTGAACTGGCTTCAATCCGTCTCTTGCATCCGGGATCGCTCTTGCAGTGATAACGCTCATGGAATAATTCATGTAGCTTTTCTGCATTTCCTCGCTGTATTCGGTTCTTAATATCTTCTCCGCCATATCTGTCTGTCCTCTCTGTTATGCGTCGATCTCTGCTTCGTCTGCATGTTCATAAATAAACTGGCGGCGGGGTCCTACCTCACTGCCCATAAGCATTTCTGTTACTTCTGACGCCATTCTAGCATCTTCGATCTCTACCCGTTTTAATACACGCCGCTCCGGGTCCAGTGTAGTCTCCCAAAGCTGCTCTGCATCCATTTCACCAAGACCTTTGTAGCGCTGTAAGGTAAAATCACCGGTGTGGTTTCTGCGGTAGCGTTCCAGATCTTTTTCATCATAGAGATACTGTTCTTCTCCCTTTTTCGGGATCACTTTAAATAACGGCGGCATGGCAATGTATACATGTCCGTCGTAGATCAGCTCCGGCATGAAACGGTAAAGGAAAGTCAATAATAAGGTATCAATATGGCTTCCGTCTACGTCCGCATCGGTCATAAGGATGATCTTGTCATAGCGCAGTTTTGTGATGTCAAAATCGTTTCCGTAGCCTTCGGAAAAGCCACAACCGAAAGAATTGATCATGGTCTTGATCTCTGCATTGGCCAGAACCTTATCCATAGATGCTTTTTCTACGTTTAAGATCTTTCCACGGATGGGAAGGATGGCCTGGTACTGACGGTTTCTGGCTGTTTTTGCGGAACCGCCCGCGGAGTCTCCCTCTACGATGAAGATCTCACACTTAGAAGCGTCACGGCTTTCGCAGTTTGCCAGTTTTCCGTTGCTGTCAAAGGAAAACTTGGACTTGGTGAGCATGTTGGTCTTTGCTTTTTCTTCGGCCCTGCGGATCTTTGCAGATTTTTCTGCACAGCCAATCACGCCTTTTAACACTTCTACATTTCGGTCAAAGTAAAGCTGCAGCTGGTCACCGGTTACAGTAAATACAGCCTTGGTAGCATCTGCGCTGGCAAGCTTTGTCTTGGTCTGTCCTTCAAAAATAGGATCCGGGTGCTTTACAGCGATCACGGCTGTCATACCGTTTCTGGTATCGGCACCTGTAAAGTTGGAGTCTTTGTCCTTTAAAATGCCAAGCTCTCTGGCATAAGAGTTGATCAGAGCTGTAAATTTGGTCTTAAATCCAGCTAAATGGGTGCCGCCCTCCTGGGTGAAAATGTTGTTGCAGAAGCCAAGGATATTTTCCTCAAAGGTATCTACGAACTGAACGCAGGCTTCTACCTCGATCTTGTCTACTACACCCTTAAAATAGATGGGGTCATGGATCGGTGTTTTTCCTGCATTTAATTCTTTTACATAGGCGATAATGCCTTCCGGTTCGTGGTAAGTTACCTTCTCTTCTTCCCCACTTCTGCGGTTTTCATAGTGGATCATCAGGTTTGGGTTTAAATAAGCAGTTTCATGTAAACGGCTCTTTAACCAGTCTGCCTTAAAACGGGTCTTTTCAAAGATCTCCCCATCTGGAAGGAAGTTGATCTCGGTTCCTGTCTCACGGCTTTTTCCTATAACTGGAAGGAGACCATTTTCCAGCTCTGTAGTAGGATGTCCCTGATGATAAGTATCCTGGTAGATACAGCCGTCCCTGTAAATCTTTACAGTCATATGCTCAGAAAGAGCATTTACAACAGAAGAACCTACACCGTGAAGACCGCCGCTGGTCTTATATGCGTTATTGTCAAATTTTCCGCCTGCATGAAGGGTGGAAAGTACCACTCTGGCTGCAGACACTCCTTTTTTATGCATTTCCACCGGAATACCACGTCCGTTATCCCGAACGGTACAGGAGCCGTCTTTTTCCAGGCGGACGGTGATCTGGGTACAGAAACCAGCTAGATGCTCGTCCACTGCATTGTCCACGATCTCATAGATCAGGTGGTTCAGCCCCTTAGACCCAACTCCTCCAATATACATACCCGGCCTTTTCCGGACTGCCTCCAGTCCTTCCAGGACGGTTATACTGTCTGCATTGTATTGTTCCTTTGCCATTTTTCCCTCCATATTGCATTATGTTCTCTTGCAATCTTTCTTCACTGCTATTTGATGACAAAAAAAAACCTTATAGAAACAAGGCTTTTGAGTGTTTCGCAACTATATTCTAAATCTTTCTAAATCGGCATTATTATAACAATAATTTGCAAAGTTGGCAAGAAGTTTTGAAAAAGCCCTGCAAATGCTATTTATACATCTACAGGGCTTCTCATTCCTTAAATAGTTTAAGCAGATAACGGGAATCGAACCCGCCTCCTCAGCTTGGGAAGCTGATGTTCTACCGATGAACTATATCTGCAACACAAGAATTATTATAACAAAAACTGCCGGAATTGACAAGTGATTTTCCAGTTCTTGTCATCGACAGTTTTTGCGGTTCAGGTATGGTTTTAATTTTGTTTCCCGGCTTATGCCGGATCATTTTTACTTTTCTATATTTTCCGTTTTCTCTTCTAGTTCTTCTCCCGCGGCCATATCCAGGTCATTCATCCCTTTATTTCCCGCTTCCGGCCACTGATCCATATCAATAAAATCTCCACTCCGGGGATCTATATGGTGGAGACGGCAGTAATCAGGTGTGTTCTCCGAATAATTCTTCTTTTTAAGAGCACTGTTAATATATAAGGACATGGCCCTGTAGATAACTGCAAAAGTAGGCACTGCTATGATCATTCCCACAAACCCGAAAAGACCGCCAAATAACAGGATGGAAAACAATACCCAGAAACTTGGAAGACCGGTAGAGTCTCCTAAGATCTTCGGTCCAAGAATATTTCCATCAAACTGCTGAAGCACCAGAATGAAGATCAAAAAATACAGGCACTTCATGGGATCCACTAAAAGGATCAGAAATGCACTTGGCACCGCTCCGATAAATGGTCCGAAGAACGGGATCACATTGGTAACACCTACGATCACACTGATCAGGAGCACATATGGCATCTTTAAAAATTTTAAAGAAAAGAAACACATGATGCCTATGATCAGAGAGTCTAAAAGCTTTCCTGTAATAAAGCCGCCAAATATCTTATGGGCAAAACGGACTTCACCGATCAGTCGGTTAGCTGCTCTTACATTTAAAAATCCATAAACCATTTTTTTTGACTGGGCGCACAGTGTATCTTTTATGTTTAAAAAGTACACCATAACAATAAGGCCGATCAGCAGATTTTTTAAAACAGTGACCAGACTGATCACACCGCTGGAAACGCGGTCAAAGATCAGGGAAATATTTGGCACCAGATCCGTAGCGATCCAGTTCTGGAAACGCATGACCGCCTCATTGTAATACGGCATAATGCTTTCCTGAAGATGTTCATTATCCTGAAGAAGTTTGCTGATCCAGACGGTCAGGTTGTTGATATACTCTGTCAGGCTGTCCTGGAAACCAATGATACTTTCGTAGATCTGTGGGATCAACATGGAAACCAGTCCGCTGACGATCGCAAACAATACTGCGAGACTCACCAACGTTGCTATACTTTTTGCAATACGGGTGCGGCCCTCATCATTTTTGATCACCTTTGACAGAAGATCCCGGACACAGACTTCTGTCCTGTTGTAAACCGGCAGCATCAGATATGCCAGTACACCTCCGTATATAATAGGCATAAGGATCGTTATGATCTTTTTTATGATCGCTGCGATCACGGAAAATTTCAGTAATGCAAAACATAAAAGAACACAACTGGCGATCACCGCTAATGCCGTAAGACCCCAGTCCATAAAAAATCGAAATTTGGAATTTTTCATATTTTAGTTCAGGCTCCTATGTTACTTTCGTCATTTGTATGAGTATACCATACTATACCCGATTTTAAAAGCAGACCGGACGTTAAAAAAATGTTTTTAATTTCAGGATCGTTCTGTTAAAACAGATGGTTCTGTGTTAAAATACTATGCACATACATTTATATCATTTTACAGAAAGAAGGCGATCTTTTGTCTTATATCATAAAAATGGCTCTGGATATCAAAGCCCGTTTTAACCCACCAGCCCATATGTCCTCTCCCATTGAAGCATACTGCGCCATTGGAACAGTTGCAAAAGCCCTTGGTCTTCCCTGTCCACAGCGTAAAGATACGTTATTTGAAATGCGCCAGGAACTTTCTGACGCAGAAGCAGGAAAAAGTTTTCCATCCGAACGGATCGAAAAGATCAATCAGATCCTTATGAGTTTTATCCGTGATGAAGAAACAACCGATGCCATGATGGCTTATGTTACATATGGTTATGAAAATGAAAACGGGAATGCCTCAACATAAGCACTCCCGTTTTTATTATAAGATGATCCGCACTAACAGCCACACAGCTGCAATTCCCAAAAGGATCATGGAAAAAGCTGCCGAAAGCCCAAACAGCAATACTCCTACTGCCAGTGAAATGATAAATCCCAGCATGCTGAATACAGCGCCCATTACCTTTCCGCACATCATCAGCAGGATACCAACAAATTTAAACACACAGATCAGAAATAAAAAAGCAAATAAAATTCCTAACATTTTATCTAATATCCTTTGACCTTTCTAATAAAACATCTACTACAAACCGATCGATCACCCAGGAAGCTGCTACAGACAACAAGGCACACCAGAAGATCGGTAAAACCACCTGCAGATACTAACTTAGAACGTATCTCCTATGCGATATATTCCAAATTCCTTATGTCCAAGGACTTCTGCCTTGGTCAGTTCGCCGTTTGCCACAGCAACCATCTTATCAAAAATTTCAGCACCTATATCCTGTGGTGTCTTTCCTTCTGTGATGACCCTGCCGGCATTTATATCGATATTATCTGTCATCTTTGCATAGGTTTCAGGATTTCCCGTGACTTTGATAACGGGCGCAACCGGACTGCCTGTAGGAGTTCCTCTACCTGTAGTAAAAAGAATGATCTGTGCTCCACCTGCAACCATACCGGTGATGGAGTCAATGTCTTCCCCCGGTGTATCCATGAAATAAAGACCATGTTTTTCCGGATCAACCGCTTCTGAATACTCCAGAACACCGATCACAGGACTCTGACCTGCTTTATGAATACAGCCCAGGGATTTTTCTTCAATCGTTGTAAGTCCGCCTGCAATATTACCTGGCGTAGGCTGTGTCCCCCGAAGGTCTACTCCGTAAAGTTTTGATTTATCTTCAATACGCTTGACCATAGCTGTAAGCTTATCACCCATTTCCTTGGTCACGCAACGGGCAGCTACCAGATGCTCTGCACCTATAAGTTCTGTGGTCTCGCTGAGTATACTTGTACCTCCAAGCTGGATCAGCTTATCGGAAGCCGCACCTACAGACGGATTACCTGCAATACCACTGGTAGGATCACTGCCTCCACACTCCAGTCCTAAAACAAGTTCGCTGATATCAAACGCAACCTTATTCTGAACGGAAAGTTCCCTGGCCATTTTAGCTGCAATTTCAGCACCTTTGGCAATGCAGCCTAAGGTACCGCCACATTCCTGGATGATAACAGTTTCAACCGGCTTTTTACTTTCGCGGATCTGATCTGCTACTACTTCCGGCTGTATTCCTTCACAGCCAAGACTGACAACAAGTACAGCACCTACATTCGGATTTTTGCCAAAGCCAACCAGGGTATTTACAGTCTGAAGATAATCTGCGCCTACCTGACAGCAGCCATGCTGATGAGGAATTGCAACTGCTCCCGGCACTAAAGCAGCAATTCTTTGTGCAGTCTCGCTGGAACAGACGGAAGTTGGCAGGATCAACAGATGATTTCTTATTCCAAAAGTACCATTTTCTCTTTTGTATCCCATTAATTTCATAATTATGTTTCCCTTTCCTCTAACGGTCACCGCGGCCTCTGCCTGACTCTAAATTCTGGGTATGGACCCAGTCACCTATGTGGATATCACAGCTGGCAGTACCGATGCTCTCACCATATTTTACAACCGTCTCCCCTGTTTTTATTTCTTCGATCGCAATTTTGTGGTATACAGGAATATCCTGGTTTGCTTTGATTTTTACGCCATCTACCTCGATTGCTTCTCCGGCATTTAGCTGGCGGATCATGGTTACTACATTATCCTTGTCGGTCATGTATACATAATTTTTCATTCATTTTCTCCTGTTAAATTTATTTTTTAAGTTTATTATAAATGGATGTATTCTATTTCGCCATCTTTTCAATTGTCCCAAAAATAACATCCTTATAATTTTTCTGTGTAAGATCCGTCAGATCATGTTCCTGCTTTTCCAATTTTTGGAGTCCCCAGAAAGGTGTCCAGGAATTTCCATGGATTGCGTTATAAAACAATGAATGATTGGATGGAGAACATCCCTTTGTCCAGTCTTTCATTCTATCAAATTGCATTTTTGCAATATAAACCTTTGGAACATCGCATGTATCAGAATCTACATTGATTTCTACCGCATATACCGGACCGTCAATCCAGCCATTTTCCATAACAGATCCATCATCCAGGCGCTGAAACAGCAATATAAAACTCCAGTAGATCCAGCCTTCCCATGTCTGATCTGAGCTGTATCTCATGAAACGTTCTGCCGGCATGTAATATTTTTTCGTATCCAGTTCTGTTCTGCATTTACCAATAAGCTTTTCAATTTCCTGCAATGTTTTAAACACAACCACAAAAGCATTATGTATATTTTCTCCAACCATCATTTATTCTTTCCCCTTAAGCATCGCTTTTTACAAAATCATTTCCATCCATTGTCCAGCAGATATCTTTATCTACCACTGGCTGATCAATTGAAAAACCTTCAAAGGATACAAACCCCTTCTCTCTTAGCAACGTTTTTAAATCTTCTATCATTTTCTTTTCATATGATGATGATATCAATACCTGATCCAGTCCCAGTAAAATATCCTGCCACGATAAATATGCCAGATGAACATCCCGGAATACCCGTTTATCCTTGTTTTCAATATAAATTGCTTTTGCCTCCTCTGCCTCCCCGATCAATATTAAGAGTTTTTCTTTACCATTGCACCATTCATCAAGAACCTGCGCTTCTTTCTCCAATTGATCCCCACCAGATAATCCACTCCTGTATTTTACCTCGATCCCGATTCCCACAGACGTAAGCGGAATAAATCCATCGATCTCAACCAGTCCATTTTCCGACCGCTTCCAGAATTCAAAATTAAAATCATCATCTGCGGCATTAGAAAGAATATGCGTCACCTGCGGATCTTCACTGACTGCGTAATTCTTAAATATCTGATTCAGGCCTCTATTAAAAGGCATATACCTCATAGCACCGAAAAAATCACCAGTCAGCACATCTTCCAGATCTGTAGAAAACTTATGATAAATTTCAGCTATCATAAAACATTCCTTTCCTTGTTTCTTTCTTGTTCTTTCTCACCATTCCTTATTCACCTGATTTAAAAACAATCATCTGTTTTTTCTGTGCTTTCTGGTCAAGTTCTTTATTTGCAAGCCGTACAGCCGCTTTTTCCGTCATGGGATCGCGAATTTCCACACAGATATTCCTGTCTGACCGTGCTTTATCAAGCAGGCCTCTGGTATCAAGCTTCACTGTCGTTACGTTTTTTTCTCCTGGCATCAGTTCAGATATCTTCCAATCTAATGTTTTTTCCTCAATGACAGCCCCGGAACTGTCTGTCACTGTGACAACTACCGGCCAGTTTTTATAAAACGGTGCCGTTCCATCATTTTCCCATGTCAGTATGAGCGTTGCCTTTCCCAATGCCTGCTTTAACTGTGCCTGGGTGACCCAGATCCGGTATCCCATATTTTTCAACAACGTCTGATATCCATCCAGATAGGATTTATCAGCGATCTTCGGACCCAGAAATGTGGTATGAGATGAGCGGATCAGCTCTGCCGTCTCATTCAGGTTTTTAACTAACATCCGTCTCATACTTATGGAACTGTTTAATTCTCCTCCCACAGGAGCCTTTTTCCAAAAACTGTTCATGGGTACAATAACATCGGTTTCCCCGGTCTGATCATACACACCGCCATTTTCAATCCACTCTATCCATGTCTTCGTATCTTCGGGATGGCCCGCCATATCATTGTACAGACCAAATCCATAATTTTTTGCAGAACAGAATGGTCTGCGCATCAGGATCATCGCATTCGGAAATGCCTCCGGCCATACCTTCACATACTGCTCCCTTACTTCTTCCAACGGCAATCTGCGAATTCCTGCCCCATAATTAACATGCCATTCCCCCCAGTGACCAAGGCTGCCCAATTCTATATAACTGATCAACGAATCTGAACCCCAGCGTTCTCCCATAGCTTTTACCGCCTGTGTATGGCGTCTGATCATGGTCGTATTAGAATAATCCGGCGCAAATCCTTTTCCATAATCATTGTCGTACCAGTCTCCGTCTTTCCCTGTTTCCCGGTACAGCCAGTCTGGAATATCTGTATGACTCTCATCTCCAGGATCATCACAGATAAATCTTAATACCAGATGTTTTCCCTCTGATCTCCAACGAAAAAACTGATTTTCTTTTTCAATGGTGTCCCAGTCATATACCCCACATTCCGGTTCCAGCTCTTTCCATGTTATATCTACATACAAAAGTGTGATGTCCTCTGATACATTTTCCCTTCTGGCATCCGGTGCATATCCCATTAATGGATTTCCAAATGTTTCCCCGCTTTGTGAAAACTCTTTTGTCTCACTTCTAAAACCAGGCAGTGTCGCCGCCCGTGGGGTGCAGCCACCCAAAAAAGAGAAGGCTGCTGTAAGAGCTGCTACTGTAATTACTTCCCTAACCATGATATTCTCCATTATACTGAATCAAAGTTACATCATTTACACCCTCTACTGCACGGATCTTTTCCATAAAACTCGTGTCCTCTTTCTTGCAGAATACTTCAATTGCCATCTCAGTCATCCCCTTTCGCATGGTCTTTGATTTCAGAAAATATTTCCGTTTTCCAAAACAGCGGATTGCTTCATCACCTGCCACATCACCCTGATAATGGATCACTGCAATATATACTTTTCCTTTTTCCTGATAATGATAAAACAATGTGAGCATCACTATCATAATGATCGCTGCTCCCCAAACCAAGGGATACATTTCTGCTCCTGCTGTGATACCTGTGGTAATACTCCAGAAAAGATACAAAAGATCCATAGGGTCTTTTACGGCTGTACGATAACGCACAATCGATAATGCTCCGACCATACCAAGGGAGATTACAATATTGGTGCTGATCGCCAGAGTTACCATACATGTCAGCACACACATTCCCACTAAGGTCACCGCAAAACTTCTTGAAAACACAACTCCGGAATAAAACTTTTTATATACCATATAGATCAGGCATCCCATTAGCAGGGCAATTGTCATGGCAAGCATGATCTTTAACATATCATACTGTGCAAATGTGCCTGATTCCAGGACAGATTTTTTGATCGTATCTTTTACACTCATAATTTCCTCCCATTTATTCTGCCCAATATTCAAATCCATGAAGATATCTCGTTTTTTCACAGCACAGAACAAACTTTGAAACAGCTGTAAATTCTGATGCACTCTGTGGAACAAGATTTCTTACAATCTGGGGCAGAAATTCCGTATATTTAACTTCCATAACAAGTTTTCCAGGTTCCAGCACATCAAGCGTTGGCAGACTGCTGTCAAAAATATCATAGCTTCCCACTGCAGCACGCACATTCATGTCCATGGTAAGCCGTACTGTTCCTGTATCCATGATCCATGGTTCTCTTTCATAATCTACGATCACCCTTGGACGCATCATATTGCAAACACACTCGATGTAAAATTCCCTGCATAAACGATAGGAACTGCGCAGCAAAAATTCGTATTTTCCATCCAGGATCCATTCTACTTCCTGCCGTGTCAGCGGCGCAGCTTCTTTGTATATGTAACTGCCGAATTTTTTCTTTCTCTCAAGTTTAATGCTTTTGTCACTGCAATTATAGATCCTGATCCTGTACTTTTTACGCATCAGTACACCTGCATCCTTTTCTTCCATGGCACTGTTCCAGTAATCATCAAAATACAGGCTGCGAATCATGTAACCGCCTTCCCCTGCGTGAGGATCCAGCTGCATGCATTCCCTTAAGCGCAGATCTGTCAGTTGCTTCTCAGCCCTATTGATCAGGTATTTCCATTCGTGACGAAAGTGTTCCTTACTCTTCCTCATATGCGTCTACTCCAACCGTATGATCTTCGTTAATATAAAAACAGATCATGCCATATTGTTTTCCGGTACTTGTTACATAATAATCAAAGGCATCCTGTGTCTTTCCCGATTCATTTGTGGCCCGTATACGCACAAAATATTGCCCAGGGTCCGGAATATCTACCAATATCTCCGAGATCAACGTCTGTTCTTCCTTGTAGATCACCTGGGTAAACTGATAATCCCGGGCAATTTCCACACTATATGTAATATCTTCCGCATCAAAATCGTAGGAAGCATCCCAATTTATTTTCAGTTTTCCATTTTCTGTCACAGGTCTTCCAATATAAAACGGCATTGGTTTTTCAAGGCTTTCCCTGTACATCTCATAATTTTGTTCTACTTCTTTCGGAAGCCCTGCTTTTACCTGTTCATACTCCTCCGGTGTAAGTGGTTCATTCAACTGATCCGGCATTTTCTCTACATAAGGCTGTACAACACCTGCATACTGTTCCACCATTTCTTCCAGCCGTTCTTCACTGAGATATCTGCGGAGTTCTTCTATCACCTGATCCAGTTTTTCACGGAAAGCATCTGATTTCAAACATCTTTGAAATAAAATATTTCCCCAGTAATTGCTGACTCCTACCTCCCAGCTTCCACGATTTGTATTTTTTTTCAAAGCCCATTCTGTATTAAAAAAGCTTCCATCATTATCCCATGGCAAAATATACCATATTGGCGAATTTGTCGGACTGTACAAATAACAATTCCGGCTCTGCGTATCACTGTTTCCAACTAAAATCTGAAATGCCATCCAGTACAGCAGATTTTCCTCATCGAAATGCTGCTTTAACACATCGCTAACAGGTATTGAATAATTATTCAGATCATCCAGCATCTGGATTAATTTCGTGTGATCGTGATCCCCTTTGATCTCCAGCCTTTCTTCAAATTTTGACAGATCAAAACCTGGTGTATCTTCTGTCATGATCGTATCTTCATAGCGATAAAACTCAAAATAATTTACTTTATAGAGCTGCCCGTTTTTCTGAAGTCCATGTGCCTCCAAAGCTGTTTTATTTAACTGTTCTACCTGTGTATACAAACCATAATCTTCAAATGCATCTTTCCCGGAAGTTGTATCTTTTACATAAAGATGGACAAAGCGGGTTCTGAGGCTCATTATCTGTGGGATACCCTTAAGAAGATCATAACATAATTTGTTTCTGAAGCGTAGTCCCTCTGACATATGCTTGTTTAGCGCGATCGTCTGCTGGCCTTCCCATGATCCCTTATTCTCTTTCAACTTGATCTTATAATTTTTCTGGGGATTTTTACTGGAACTTTGTCCCCTGATCTGCACAGTTGCATTCGGTACTGTCTCACCGTATCCAACCTCTCCTGCAACAGGGCCGTTTTCGTCTCCCACCTGTAAAAGAGCTGCCACCTGATACCTTGGCACTCCCATTTCTTCATAATCAAATACAGAATATGAATTAATTTCTTCCCAACTGTGATTTGTATTTTCTGCATCATTTCCACGACTGACTGTCAGATACATAGTAGTCACATTTGTTTCATCTTCCTTTGAATATAAAAGGTCCTTATCCCGCAGATGTACCTGGCTAATATCCTGTTCCTCTGCTTTTTTTACACCTTGTATCTCCGTTTCTTCTGATGCGGTCGCTAAATCCGTACTGCTTTCCTGAATTTTTTCATTTTTCTGCAAAACCATATTGCATCCACAAAGAGCAGATGAAACCGCAAGCCAAACGCTTAATAGTAAACTAATTCGTTTTTTCATGAAGTTTTTCCTTCTTTCTCTCACCATCAAGAAAATATCCAAGTTTTGTAAACACCCCCAGTTTATCCTCCTCCACTAAAGGCTGTCTGCTGAGAATATAATATGGAAGCCTCCTGGTGAATTGTTCTAATCTGATATAAACTGCCAGGAAAAAAACTGCACATCCCAGAATAAATCCAAAGCCAAAATACACTTTGGAAAAGAACAGGGATATCACCGTTGCAGCTGAGGAAACCAAAGCAAACAGAGCCGATGCCACAAGTCCACCCTGATAATCTGTAAAATATAACAGGATCAAAAGCATGGTATTCGCAACTGCATAGATCCCATACCCAACGCAGAGTGTCCTGAAATATCCTTCCATAAGATCATTAAATCCAAGAGGAAGATAACTCAGGACGATTCCTCCTATGGAAATAGCAACAGCTGTTGCAAATATCTGCTTCAGTGCCGTAAATCTCAGTTCATTATCAAGAACCTCCAGCATCTCATGCTCTGCCTGTTTCAAATCACGGATGGATCCTTCATCATTGAACAGACTGTAATAATTCCTGTATTTGGGGTAAAAATTTACTTCCATGGATACCACAAAATTTATAGTGGTGATCAGAATACTTAAAAATGCCATCAGAGCTGGCACATCATGGTAAGGCGCACCATAAAACAATCCCTGAACGTGTACCTGTAATGGCCCCATCCACATAATGACAAGATGAGAAAAAAGCCCCAGATTTACAAACAGGCCTGTAAATGCCAGAGGGAGAAACTCGTCTACCCACGCTAAAAACGCGAATGGTTTCTCTTCACTTTGCGGAAAATAACGGTACAAAAGCACAACATCCCAGATAAGCATTACACAGTATCCAAAAAATACAGCTGCCATCATACCTTCCTCTGCCGGAAATCCCAGGCAGAGAAATAGAAACCCCAGCAGAAATGTCACAAGAACGGCTGCAACAAATGACAGCATGATCCCTTTATAATCTTTGATCGCTGTCAAATAGTTCATTGCCATCCAGCAGACCACCAGTTCACCAAACAATCCAAAACAGAGAAGCTGTAGCACCGGTCCGATCCCTGCAAACAGCAAAAAGAGTCCATACAAGATACCGCCAGCTGCCAGCAAAATCCCGGTTGATCCCCAAAAAGAAGGAAGGATCATTGTTTTTCTATCCTCATAAAGCATGTCCGCCAGAAATCTGGTAACTGCCATGGAAAAAAAACTGGTAACTGTAAGGGAACCGAGGAGAGCATAGGTGATCATACAGATGATCAGCTCCCTGCTATGTTCTGATACATTGTATAGATTGCAGAGAAACATTACACTCAGCAGAAGGAGAACACCTAACAGCATCGGGCCTGTACAGATCACACCTGCATATCCATATGCACGGAAAGATGCGAAAATCCCTTTTCTGCGAAACAGTTTTTTTAACTCAAATCCGATTCCTGCCAATCTCTTCTACCTCTCTATACAGCTTTCTATACTTTTCCATCATATATTCATGCCGGAAATACTTCTCCACACGTTTTCTTCCGCTTTCTCCCATCCTCAGTCTCCTGTTTCTTGAAAGACACATTTTTTCCATCGCATCAGCCAGCCCTTCCCGATACATCGGCGGCACACAATATCCTGCAAGTCCAAAAGGATCACCCTGCTTACCTTCCAACAGTTCCCTGCAACAGCCAACATCTGTACAGACACAGGGACGTCTTGCTGCCATTGATTCCAGTACAGACAACGGCTGGCCTTCCGATATACTTGTCAGGATCGTAAAATCCAGCTTTTCCATATATTTTTGAATATCTACCCTTCCGGTAAAAATGATATTTTGAAGTTCCATCTGTTTAACCAGATCATAACATTCTTTTGCATATTCTTCATCATCCACACCTCCCAGGATATGAAGCCGGACATGTTCCATTCTTGAAGAAAGCTCATAAAATGCATAGATCATCGTCTTGATGTCTTTGATCGGGGCCAGACGGACCACTGCGCCAATATCCACCCAGCCGTCTTCTTCCTTTAATGGGATTTCACAAAAACGCTCATAACTGACCCCGTTCTCAATCACCCGGCACTTTTCAGGGGCACAGCCGATGTCTTCCTGTATCTTCAAGGCATTTGTAAACAGGCATGTCACCCGGCATGCCCTCTTATAGATCACATCAGAGAGCATGTAGAAAAAACGGATCCACTGCTTTTTAAATGCCGGAGCAACCCAGGATGCACGGATGATCTCCTCCTCCCGTTCCCTTGTGTAAATGCCATGTTCCGTCAGCATCAGTGGTTTTTTATATTTCCAGCTTCCAAGGGATGCCAGAAGTCCTCCGTAACCAGTAGAAATGGCGTGATATGCATCTGCCTGGGGTACAAATGTTCCAAGAAGATAGAGCACCGGGAGCATCATCGAACGGATCGTATGAAATGCATCCGCAAAGGCAATATACGGATAGCGCTCTTCACAGATCGTTTCCAGAATTCTTAAAAATGCCTCACTTTTCAGGTAGGACATGGGATTGATCTTTCTCTCCTGGTACAGACGGAACAAAATCTCCCAGTCAGGGCTTTTGCAGTCCATCACTTCTCCCAGCGCACATTCCTCTTCCGGCGAAAAACGTACATACCGTACACCGTTTTCCCGGATTTTCAATGCATCATCCAGAAATACTTCGTGAATTTCCGTCACATTATCCGGAAGATCATAAACAAATTTTCCCTTCTGTTCTGCTTTTGCGCCAATGACCCACAGCACAAATTCATGTTCTTTCATAATTGTAATATACTGATGCATCCATGTTGAAACACCGCCATGAACATAAGGATAACATCCTTCCAAAATCAAACATATTTTCATTGCATCACCTGTCCGTCTTCACCTGCACTTCATCGCTGTCTGCGCAAAGAAGATACAGGCTGTCTGTCAGCTGTTCCATTGTCCCACCTGTCACTGCCAGCGGCTTTTCTTTTGAAAACCGCACAAAGAAATACGCTGTATCATATCGGTTTTCAATATGAAAACAAAATCCGTCTGCTGTACGTTCTTTCTCTGCGGCTGCCGCGCTGTAGCGTTGGATCGCACCTGAAAGTTCCGATCCCGTCAGATTTCGGAGCAAAGGAGCAGACGTATAAAGCCAGCCCATATATCTGTCCAGATTTTCCTTTAACGTTTCCCATCCAAGTGCTGCTCCACGGTCCTCATCCAGAAGATCATCCGAATGCATAAAATGAGTATTTACAAAATGCATATTCAGTTCGGAAAAGGCACAAAGCTGCATATAATCATCGATCACTGCACTGGAAATTATCCTTGGCTGCTCCACAATTCCATCTTCTGCCACTTCAAATTCCTGTTCGTATGCGAATTCACCTGTAAAATAGTTGCTGGCAATTGTTCTAATCTCCGGGCATTTTGCCGCCAACAGCTGCCGCCCCTCTTCTGAAAGAACATTGGATGGCGGAACATACACACTCATGGAAGCCTCCGGATACATTTCCCGGCAGAACTGCAAAAGTTCTGTCATGGCATTTTCCATTGCCTCCGTATCAGCCCATGTATTATACGGAAGAATGTCACCATACTTTACATTTCCAAGGGCCAGTGGCTGATGATTATACCCATGATATCCTATTTCTCCTCCGTGACGCAGAAGCATATTTCCAAAATACTGGAACCTGGATGTTTCCATCTGATGTTCGATTACCCCGTCTGTTTGATCCCCATAGTTTTCAATCACAACTCCTGTATATCTAACACCATATTTTTCCGCCAGGGCCAGGATATCCGGCCACCAGATGTTTGCATAAAAATCTCTGACATTTATACCATAATCACGGTATATATACTCTCCGTTTCCACCCGGTACCGGGGAAGGAAAATCATCCAGATAAAAAGCAGATCCATTGATAACCGGGTAGATGGTACAATCTGACAGAAGACTGTATGCAGCTGAAAAAATACCTCTGACTGCCTTTACATATATTCCCAGATTTACTACCACAAATTTCCCAGAACCATAATCATTTTCCCAGACCAGAGGGATTTTATATTTCCCGCTGCTCCAGGCATACAGCTTTGCCCTTTCACTTAATGTTATATTCCATATAATGCACGGATAAACAGGAATTTATCCTTTAACAGTGCATTTTCTTCATTTGCAAACGCAATATCTTTTCTGTTTTTCATCTGGCTATAACCACATACAGCCCCAACCACGAAATATAAAATATACGGCAGCCAGTTAGATGGTTCATAAAACAGTGTCAAACCGTTTATGCCTTCTCTGATGTAAGAAACTGTCAGAGCACAGACTGCCAGAAAAGCTGCCGCTACCCCTTCATTCAATCCATAAATAGATCCAATGATCACCACATACAAAAGACGTACATCAATATAACGAAACTGTACAGAATTTCCAAGAACTCTGTGGAGGATTTCAGAAAATCCGAAAAAGAGAAGGATTTCTCCCCATTTAATGACCGCGGCATGACCTGTAATCCTGCTTAAAATAAGTCTGTACCAGTTTTCACGTTTCTGCCTTCTATCAAGAAAATCCTGATACTGATCCTTTAAATCTTCCAGAATACTGATCTTCGGAAACCAGCCATATTTTTTCCGGATCGTATTCTTTTCCAGATTCTCTTTTTCAATCATATTCCTGCTGTCCGGTACAGTCTTCACAGTTTTTTCCCGTTTTTCTGAACGGTCTGCTTTTAGCGCAGGAAACAATTTTAAGATTGCAGTTTCCAGTTCTCCCTAACGAATATGGAACACATCCGGGATTTCAAGACTCCTGTCATCCTGATCCCAGTTATCAAAAATACGAAAAATCAGTTCTCCCAGGTCATCCAGATACAAAAAATCAGCCATATCCTCATTTTGTTTTGGAAATTCAGGCATCTTTCCCTTTTCCAGTGACTGAAAGGTCTTGTACAGCCAGTCTTTACTGTATCTTGCAGAATAAAGGCAGGGAGCACTCACAACCTTTAACGAAACGCCTGCTTTCTCCCGATAATACCTGCATATATCATCCGCCATATTTCTCAGAAGCAGATTGTCTCCTTTCCCGTTTTCATTTGTAATATATAAGAACTGGATCGCGCGTCCTCTGCAATACTCCAAAAGGTGGTTGAGAGCCTCGATTTCCCCACTGTTTTTTGCACCTAACGATAAAAAGCCGGAAAAATATACAATACGATCCAGCTCATATTGTTTTAAATCAATCTCTTCTGCACGATGTTCCTGAAGTCTTAAAATGGGAACTTTTCCCTTATGGTATTTAAATTGTGTATCACCACAGATCAGGACATGCGTCCCGAGAAAAGTCTGTTCGATCCATTCTCCCGTTAAATATCCTGTGTTTCCCGCTAATAATATTTCCATCTTCCTGCCACTTTCATCATCCGTTAAACTTAAAACGCCATTATTGTACACCTAATCACCGTTCCCTGCAACTATCTGTAATATCAAAAAAACAGGCAATAAAAAGTTTTAAAAACTCTTCATTACCTGTCTTTATCTCTGATATTCCATACAGACCAAACTACCAGCTATAACCCCACCAGATACAATCCTAACTCTCCTACTTTTTTATTCTATATGCAGCATATATCTATGTCATTGAACTATCGGTTTAAAACGTAAAAAAATAGGTATACCAGAATATATCCGACATACCTATAAATTTACATAGCTACATTTCTATAACTTGTTTCACAAACTGCTCAAAGTAGTCCGCATCAAACACTTCACTTTCCAAACATTTACCTGGTGCATATTCTTTATTTCCTTACCAAAACTGCTCATATAAACTTGGTAAAATACCTTTCGTCACCGTTAACACGATCATCTCAAGAATTTCTTTCTCCGATGTCTGTGAACTTTCCAATTGCCACCATTTCACCGCTGTGAGAATATTAGATGCAATGATCTGGCTGAAATAGACTGCTTTCTTTTCACTGTTGGGATGAATATGATAGTTTTCACAAAGTTCCTCAAATAATGCATGGCTGTAAATCATATGCATTTCATCAAAAATATTAACAGGAAGCGTCTGCCGCGCCATCATTTTCAAAATCGCTTTCTTCTGTTCAAAAAAATGAAGGATTGGCGAAAAATACGAAATATAATTCTCTTTTTTTCCATTTAAAGCTATAAATCCCGGATTTATTGCCTTTTGGAACTGGACAAGCAATTCATCCGCTATCTTTTGAATGAGATCATATTTATCCTCATAATTTCTGTAAAACGTAGAGCGATTAATCTGACATTCCTGGATCAGCTGCTTGATAGTAATATCCTGAAAACGACACTGTTCCAACAGTCTGATAAATGTCATCTGGATATTTTGTCTGGTCTTTGTTACTCTTAAATCTTCGCTCATATCTCTCCTCTGCAACATTTTACCTTTAAAAGTTGCATATGCAATTTTTTCTCAACAACTGTTTCTTGTTTAATTTTTCACATTTTATTACAATTCATTATATCAAAAATTTACGTGAAAGGAAAAGAAAATATGGAAAACAAGTATTATCCACATTTATTTCAAAAAGGAACTGTTGGCGGTGTTGTCCTGAAAAACCGAATTGTCCGCAATTCTATGGGAACTTATCTTGGAAATCCTGACGGAACCGTAACCGACCGTCAGATCAAAGCTTATGCCCAGGCGGCAGATGGCGGTGCCGGACTTATCTTTATGGATAACGCAGTCCCGGTTCCAATGGTATCCTGCGGCTTACGGGCAGACAAGGACGAATTCATCGCAGGTCTTACCCTTCTTGCTGAAACAGTAAAAGAACATGGGGCCGTTCCCGGCATTCAGCTGGCTCATCCGGGCCGAGATGCTGCTTTTGTCGGCAGCGCAGACAACGACGAAGTGGCACTGGCCAAGGAATACGAGCAGGACGGCCGCGTGCTCATCCTCGCGCCGGAAAGCCTGTACGGCCTGAACACGTTGAGCAAGTCGTTCGAAGGTTTGGAACGCATGTACCGCGCGGGCTATGCGGCGGCCGAGGCCATCCCCGCATTCCTAAAAAGCTGAGCACTACCCTCATATGAACACTCCAGCCGATAGCAACACGCGTGAAAACGCCAACACGAACACCGACATCAGCATCACCGCGAATGCCACGGGATTCAGCACGAAAACACTGAACCCGCAGATTCTGGTGACCTTGTGGAACGTGGAGCGTTTGGGCTCGTTCTCCGCGGTCGCGCGTGAAACCGGATGGTCGCAACCGGCCATCAGCCAGCAGATCCGCAAGATCGAACGTGAACTTGACGCAAAACTCGTGCAGCGCACGTCGCATGGCGTGGAATTGACTCCGATCGGCCGTATTCTGGCACGTCACGGGCAGCTTATCGACAATCGCGTCACCCAAGCCGTCAAAGATGTGGAAGAGTACCAGCGCAACGGATCGACGCATATTCGTTTGGTCGCTCCCCCATCGGTATGTTCGTCGTTCGTGGCACGCGTGCTCGTGCATATCAGCAAAACGTCCGACATTCGCGTGAGCCTCATGCAGATGGAGCCGCCTGAGGCCATGGAGGCGTTGGAACAGGGGCTTGCCGATTGCGCGATCATCTTCCAATACAATTCACTCCCCGCTTTGGCCGGACCGGACGATTTGGAAGTCGCTCCTTTCGGCGTCGATCCGCTGATGCTGCTGATCGGCGCGAACAATGCGATCGCGCGCCAGTACGAAAGCTCGCACCTGCCGGTCCAATTGGTTTCGGCACGCAGCGAACAGTGGATCGCCGGCTGCGAAACCTGCCAGGCGAATCTGGTGTCGTTGGCGCGTGCCGCCGGCTTCACACCGGAAATCACACATTCGACCGACGATTTTTGGGCCACGCAGAATCTGGTGGAAGTTGGCATGGGCGTCTCGATCATATCTCGCTTAGCCACAACCGCTGGAATCCAACCCGATTTGGCCGCACTGCCAATCGCCGACAACAACGCATTCCGCACAGTCTGTTTCGTCACAAGAAAAGTGGACGACCGACCGGCAGTGGCCCGCGTCAAAGACGAAATCGAAAGGGCGTCACACCAGTATTTGGAAAACATTTGATTCATCGTTTGATATCCGTGCTTATTCGCAATCGCGGAATACTGCAGCAAACAATTGTTTCCAGTATTTTGCTATATCGTCATAATCAGATTAATAATTGAATAGCAAAAGCATCTGATATAAGAAAACTTCATAACAGTCTTTGCTTTCAGTACAAGAACACACTGTTCGTGCAAGCATCGGTACGTCATGCTGGAACCATGGAAGAAATCATGGAAATGAAGCATCGTACCGGTTCCGGCTTTGACGCCGACGCCATCGACCACACCACCGCAGCCGATCTTGCCGCAGTCGGCTCCGACAAGTGGACACGCTACCCCGGCTGCATTGGCGCGTTCATTGCCGAAATGGACTACGGCTTGGCTCCCTGCATTCAGAAAGCCATCGACAACGCCTGCGACCATTGCAAACTCGGCTACATTCCCGAACCCTGGAAACAGCGCGTGGCAGCAGCATGCGCAGGATGGCAACGCTCGCATTACGGATGGGATGTCGATCCGAGCATTATTCGCGTGGTTCCCGACGTACTCGAAGCTTATGAGCTTTTCCTGCGTGAACTGGTCGGTGCGGGCAACAGCGTGATCGTGCCGACGCCTGCCTACATGCCGTTTTTGAGCGTTCCGAAACTGTACGACGTTGACGTGATCGAAATCGAAATGCTGCAAAGCGGCGACGCCGAAACCGGAGAGGCGCAATGGGTGTTCGACTTCGACGCCATCGAACGCGCGTTTGCGGCCGGATGCCATGCGTTCGTGCTCTGCAACCCGCACAACCCGATCGGCAAAGTGCTCACCTTGGAGGAGGAGCTGCGTCTGAGCGATCTTGCGGCACAGTATGACGTGCGTATTTTCAATGATGAGATTCATGCGCCGTTCGTGTTTGAGGGCAAGCACATTCCGTTCCCCACCATCAGCGAGCAGGCCGCATTACAGTCGATGACCGCTACCAGCGCGTCGAAATCGTTCAATATTCCGGGCACGAAGTGCGCGCAGGTGCTGCTTACCAATCCTGCGGATCGTGACATGTGGGCGGTCAAGGCGGAGTGGAGCGAACATCAGACCGCCACCATCGGCGCAATCGCCACCACCACCGCATATAACGAAGGCGACCTGTGGTTCCAGGATGCGTTTGCCTATGTGCGCAGGAATTTGGCGTTGTTCGACGAGCAGATACGTGAAAGGTTCGCCGGCGTCGGCTATATCAAACCGCAGGGCACATATATCGCATGGCTTGATTTCTCGCCGCTTGGCATCGACGATCCGGCCTCATACTTCCTTGAGAAGGCGCAAGTGGCGTTGACCGACGGGCGTTCATGCGGCGAGACCGGTGCCGGATGCGTGCGCGTGAACATAGCAATGCCGTATCCGCTGCTGGTCGAATGCCTGGACCGCATGTATGGCGCGTTGCATGCGGATGGATTGCTGTAAACTTCGCCACATATTCAGTGTTTTCCTCAACCAACGGCAGCATAACGGTGAACGTCGTGCCCTTCCCCACTTCGCTGTCCACCGTTATGGTGCCGTTGGAAATCTGCATACTATCGACATGCGATGGGAGGTTGATATGCGTTTGAACGTGAGTACCAGCATTGAGACGTCCGCCTGCGAAATAGTCGGCGATGATCTGCTGTTCTTGGGATTTCATGGATTCAGCAATGATGAAAATGAGATGATCCGCATTATTGATGCGATTTATGATGTTCCGAAGCGAGACGCATCTTCAACGGACAACTCCATTGCTCCTGCCCAGCATCCGAATTATCTGTCGTTCCAAGGCACGTACGAACGTCCTTACATCGGAAGCTACTACTGGTATCCAGATGGATGTTCCGTAGAAGAGCGTCGACGTGAGTGCAGTGCCGTAGGCGACGCCGTCGTACGATTGCTGGATTCGCCCGCATACGCGCATTTCCGCAAGGTACTGATCGGGTTTTCGCAGGGCGGATACCTGTCGTATCGCATGGTTGCGGAACATCCCGATGCGTTCGACAGGGCGATTCTGATGAGCCCATCATTCAAAGGCGAAACCGCTGAGCCTTTGCCCGCGACCGGACGCACGCGATTCGCACTCTGCTACGGCAGCGAAGACCGCACAATTCCTTTAGCCGACCAACAGTGCGCGCACAACAAACTTGCGCAAACCGGCAATCTCACGTATTTCGAATATCCGGGAATGGTCCACGGCATCTGCGATCAGGAAATTCGTGACCTACGCGCCTGGCTGGGATTGTGATATGCGCTGCGTGAGGAGTTCTGCGCATCTGAGACTCCGCACGCGTGCCCATAAACTCGTTTTCACCCCCTCGGATTGTCATTGAAACCAACTCGGAACTCTTGATACACCCTAATCGTCGAAATTTATGGACATACACCCAGTTCATCTGAACTGAACCGCGATATCTGGCTTATATATGGCAGATTTGGCATCTTGACCTGAAGTTTCTCGCTCATATATGGCACATGCCCTTCGAGAAAAGCCACTTAGGGGGCATGTTTTGGCGCTTTTCGCACGAACACCTGCCATATATAAGCGAGAAGCCTCCGTACGAACCTCAAAATCTGCCATATATAGGCGAGATAGGCGGCATAATTAAGCATTTTCCCTCACTGATGAGCCGCAGAACAAACCAGACGACCGAAGTTTTACGATGTTATGTACGTCAAGCTCACCACGAACATCTCTCCACATATGTCGCAACAATATGGTCAGCGATCGCCCTTTTCCAATGCTCGGGCGGCCACTGCATGATGGTCGTAAAGTCAAGCTTATGCGGGTTGGATTGTCAGCCTGCCGCCGAGAGCGTGCACGATCCCTTCATAATGGTATGGAAGCTCGGGTTGACATTCCTGTCGAGGCTCTTGTAAAGACTTTCACGTCCCACACCCGCCTCCTTCGTGATCTGCCCCATACCCTTCGCTTTGGTCATATCGCCGATTACGGCCTGCCGCAACGCCGAATCGTCAAGCTCGGCCACCGATAAAGCAGCAACATGAGCGAGTCGCTCTTCTGCGCGGAGCAAACACGGTAGCCGGGACCGAAATTGAACCTCAGCGCGCTGGCCCCGTCACCAACCGTATGCAGGTCACCCACCGGCCGCCCCATCTAGAAGCGCAATCGGAGTCTCGCGCTGATTCGGGCTTTCGCGTTCCGGTCCTTTATCCGGCTGAACCATTGGCGATATTCGCCAGTCATATGTATTTCCATATGACATGTTGCATCCCATGAGACACAATATGTCTAGCTTGACGACCACTCACGAGATGAACGACCAAAGTAAAACAGAAATTCGACAGGTTAGCCAATTTCTCGTGCATCCGCACCCACCCGACCGTTTTCACATACACTATTTCTTTTACATAGCTTTCAGAAGCGACCCCATGCGAAACACCCAGTCGCAGTTCCTGCTCGTATTACCGTTGAAGTCGCCCCGAGCGGACAAAAACCCTGGTTTTCCGTTGCTAGCAGTCCCGCACATGTGGAATCCCGCATGTGCGGGGAACACTGGACATAAACAGGGAGAGCAACATCCACGCGGCGGCCGGAACGATGCAGACACCGATTTCAATCCACGCTCTCCATGAGGAGAGCGACCGACGATGATCCTGGGCAGCGCCATGGCTATCGTATTTCAATCCACGCTCTCCATGAGGAGAGCGACATGTTGCGGGAGTCGGAGGCATACGGCCCGTCTTCATTTCAATCCACGCTCTCCATGAGGAGAGCGACTTCCAGACGTGGGCACGGCGTAGCGAGTCGCATATTTCAATCCACGCTCTCCATGAGGAGAGCGACACCATAAAACGGTGCACGCCCCTACGCTTGTCGGGATTTCAATCCACGCTCTCCATGAGGAGAGCGACTCAAGCATATTCCCTACTGTCCGTGTGGGATGGATTTCAATCCACGCTCTCCATGAGGAGAGCGACGTCGGTGCGGCCGGCATCACTCCGGCCTGCGCGGAATTTCAATCCACGCTCTCCATGAGGAGAGCGACCTCGGACTCCATCTCGATTTCCACCCCGAACGTATTTCAATCCACGCTCTCCATGAGGAGAGCGACCTCGGCAGCATGTGGGGCAACCTCAATCTGCCCATTTCAATCCACGCTCTCCATGAGGAGAGCGACTGGACGGGCCCGGAACATCGCAGCTGCAACAGATTTCAATCCACGCTCTCCATGAGGAGAGCGACCGGTCGCGTCGATGGTGGCGTTGACGTGCTTCCTGTTATTTCAATCCACGCTCTCCATGAGGAGAGCGACCCATGCTTCGAACGAAGCGTCATCCTGCTGCATATTTCAATCCACGCTCTCCATGAGGAGAGCGACCATATCGATCAGTCACCCGCCGTCGCCATCAAATTTCAATCCACGCTCTCCATGAGGAGAGCGACTGCTCATTGCCATTAAATTTTCCGGCAAGCGCATATTTCAATCCACGCTCTCCATGAGGAGAGCGACACCTTCTCCAGTCCAAAACAGCACCGCATTCGCATTTCAATCCACGCTCTCCATGAGGAGAGCGACTCCATCAATTCGCCGTTCAGCAGCTTGGTGGCATTTCAATCCACGCTCTCCATGAGGAGAGCGACACCCAATCGGACGGCCCCTTGCCGGCCAGCACGGATTTCAATCCACGCTCTCCATGAGGAGAGCGACCGCGCGTTGGGGTGTTATAGTTCCCCCATGGCATTTCAATCCACGCTCTCCATGAGGAGAGCGACCACTATCCTGACGCGCGGATCTACAGGCAAGTCGATTTCAATCCACGCTCTCCATGAGGAGAGCGACTCAGTGCTCCACATCTGCACGATGGCCTTACTGTAATTTCAATCCACGCTCTCCATGAGGAGAGCGACCTAGACCGCGTAATCCATCAACTAAAAGTACAAATTTCAATCCACGCTCTCCATGAGGAGAGCGACTCGGTTGAGTCCGTAGATACTGCGATTGTCGAGCAATTTCAATCCACGCTCTCCATGAGGAGAGCGACAGGTCACTTCGTCTCTTCGTCCACCGGCTCAATGCTATTTCAATCCACGCTCTCCATGAGGAGAGCGACCCATCTTAAGGACTGCACATGTCACGTGAGAAAAATTTCAATCCACGCTCTCCATGAGGAGAGCGACCCCACATCAGCATAAGCACAGTCCTTGCAAGTCCACATTTCAATCCACGCTCTCCATGAGGAGAGCGACCTGGAACTTCCAGTATGAACGGCGTTTTCTGATTATTTCAATCCACGCTCTCCATGAGGAGAGCGACTGCTTTCATGATGGCTTCTAATCGTTTGTTCGGCGATTTCAATCCACGCTCTCCATGAGGAGAGCGACTTTCCTCAGATACTTATAACGTTCGGGCAGCTGATTTCAATCCACGCTCTCCATGAGGAGAGCGACCTATTACTTTTACTCAATGGATTGACCAGACGAAATTTCAATCCACGCTCTCCATGAGGAGAGCGACTCGCACTCGTCAAGCCACACGCGCGTCAGCGTTTGGAAGCATTTCAATCCACGCTCTCCATGAGGAGAGCGACAGATGCCATACGCATTTCCTCGCGAAAAATGTTATTTCAATCCACGCTCTCCATGAGGAGAGCGACTCTTCGACGTGCACGGTTTCGCCTTTTCTGTAGGTATTTCAATCCACGCTCTCCATGAGGAGAGCGACTCGAGCCAGACGCAAACGAGGAAACAAACGACATTTCAATCCACGCTCTCCATGAGGAGAGCGACCTGGCGGAGCACCGGCAAAGGCCCGCCGTACTTATTTCAATCCACGCTCTCCATGAGGAGAGCGACCTTTTCCAGTGCGTCCGCTTCCGATATCCACCGGTCATTTCAATCCACGCTCTCCATGAGGAGAGCGACACGCCGTCTAAAGACGCTTTCAACGACATCGTATATTTCAATCCACGCTCTCCATGAGGAGAGCGACTTCCATACCCTTGAGCACGGCATACACTCTCGTGCATTTCAATCCACGCTCTCCATGAGGAGAGCGACTCGACTATGGTATAAAATGAGTGGTGTTTCATGTATTTCAATCCACGCTCTCCATGAGGAGAGCGACTAACCGCGCGCGTACGCCACTCATTCCGACTATTATTTCAATCCACGCTCTCCATGAGGAGAGCGACCGTCGACACCGGCAAACCGACCCTCACGCAGCAAGATTTCAATCCACGCTCTCCATGAGGAGAGCGACCGGCACGAGCACCGGTCAGATCCTCCAAAATCTGGATTTCAATCCACGCTCTCCATGAGGAGAGCGACGAGCAGCGTTTTGAGGATCACGCCCGGATTTGACATTTCAATCCACGCTCTCCATGAGGAGAGCGACCATGGAACGGACGATAGTGATGCTCGAAGACGCCATATTTCAATCCACGCTCTCCATGAGGAGAGCGACCGGTTGACTCCGCCAATGATATGGCCGTGAGGATTTCAATCCACGCTCTCCATGAGGAGAGCGACCGCATTACCGACGTATCCGCGCACATTATCTACATTTCAATCCACGCTCTCCATGAGGAGAGCGACATATGATTGGTACGCCGGTAATCCTTCGTGATGCTATTTCAATCCACGCTCTCCATGAGGAGAGCGACGTGCTCGTGAGTGGCAGCAAGGTTTTGGAATGGTATTTCAATCCACGCTCTCCATGAGGAGAGCGACCAGTCCCACACGGCGCCCTCCTCGGGCACGACCGATTTCAATCCACGCTCTCCATGAGGAGAGCGACGTTCAGATCCTTGCCGAAAAAGCTCACGCCGGAAAATTTCAATCCACGCTCTCCATGAGGAGAGCGACAAGGTGTACTCAACCCGTAAGTAAGGGGTAAATGATTTCAATCCACGCTCTCCATGAGGAGAGCGACCTACTTGATTCTGATTCTGAAACTTCGGCGGATTATTTCAATCCACGCTCTCCATGAGGAGAGCGACCCAGACGGCATTGTTCGCTGTGGTCGAACGTCGTTTATTTCAATCCACGCTCTCCATGAGGAGAGCGACGGCGAATGGTCGAGCGTTTTCGTGGCCACCGTCATTTCAATCCACGCTCTCCATGAGGAGAGCGACACGAGCATCAGCCCTCGTATCGATTCGGTCAGCGTATTTCAATCCACGCTCTCCATGAGGAGAGCGACGATGACGGCCAATCATACGCATGTCAGACCAGCAATTTCAATCCACGCTCTCCATGAGGAGAGCGACCAACGGCGATTTCATGGACAAGGCCAATCGTATCCATTTCAATCCACGCTCTCCATGAGGAGAGCGACCAAATCATTAAAATCACTAAACGTCGTGGCGATATTTCAATCCACGCTCTCCATGAGGAGAGCGACGTTCGCGGCCGGTGGCGTGGCCGACTGTGATTATTTCAATCCACGCTCTCCATGAGGAGAGCGACGACACGCACGTGTCGGCGAATTACGCGGCTCTGGTATTTCAATCCACGCTCTCCATGAGGAGAGCGACCGGCCGTTTTGCCGATAGCGGCGAACCCACTGCCATTTCAATCCACGCTCTCCATGAGGAGAGCGACGTGTCCGCGATCAACAAGACACCGAAACTCGCGATTTCAATCCACGCTCTCCATGAGGAGAGCGACCGTCGCAGCCGTAGCTGGGCGGTGCCCTACCGGAGATTTCAATCCACGCTCTCCATGAGGAGAGCGACCTTTCCTTTCGACGGTTTTAATATACGTAATTACATTTCAATCCACGCTCTCCATGAGGAGAGCGACTTTCAACGGCAGATTTTTAATGCCCAACGATTGATAATTTCAATCCACGCTCTCCATGAGGAGAGCGACCAAAGAGGCGGCGATCTACCGGTACGACGTCGGAGAATTTCAATCCACGCTCTCCATGAGGAGAGCGACGGCCGCCTCGACACCGCCGCATCCATCGCCGCGCAATTTCAATCCACGCTCTCCATGAGGAGAGCGACTAACATTGACAAATTGGCTGAACACCGTACCGACATTTCAATCCACGCTCTCCATGAGGAGAGCGACCGGCTGGAACTTCCAGTATGAACGGCGTTTTCTGATTATTTCAATCCACGCTCTCCATGAGGAGAGCGACTTGAGTGGTGTTATAGTTCAGGACATTAAATAATTTCAATCCACGCTCTCCATGAGGAGAGCGACTCATCCTCGATTCCCTCATCTTCGATGATGCCGTATTTCAATCCACGCTCTCCATGAGGAGAGCGACGTGTATCGGGTGGTGCCGCCGCAGTCCTCTACCTCATTTCAATCCACGCTCTCCATGAGGAGAGCGACACTGCGTCAGGCGTTCGTGGACGACTTCGGCCTATTTCAATCCACGCTCTCCATGAGGAGAGCGACTATCTGCTTTGTTGAGGTCACTAGATACCGTGAGATTTCAATCCACGCTCTCCATGAGGAGAGCGACGGAGCCGCGTAGCTTTCCGTAACCCTGCCGTTTGGATTTCAATCCACGCTCTCCATGAGGAGAGCGACGTGCATGTTGTCGTGTTCGGTGCTTCCGCGCGCACAATTTCAATCCACGCTCTCCATGAGGAGAGCGACGTCGCACCCACGTTTCAATCCACGCGCCATTACCATTTCAATCCACGCTCTCCATGAGGAGAGCGACTCAGGGATATTTTCAGCAACGGTGTTACAATATGATTTCAATCCACGCTCTCCATGAGGAGAGCGACACGGGTTGAACGCGTCGCAAGCATTACCGAGCAATTTCAATCCACGCTCTCCATGAGGAGAGCGACGAGTCCGGCACTTCGACGTAGCGCGTGTACGCTTGCGGATTTCAATCCACGCTCTCCATGAGGAGAGCGACTAGTTACGGCATTAACGGTTGGCGTTTTCCGGTATTTCAATCCACGCTCTCCATGAGGAGAGCGACCCTGTCCAATCAGCAGACCATGCAGCTGGTTGATATATTTCAATCCACGCTCTCCATGAGGAGAGCGACCCTTCTCGAGCGCTGATAACCCTCACTGTTGCCCTTATTTCAATCCACGCTCTCCATGAGGAGAGCGACACCTCATGCGAGAGAGTGTGACGCCATACTGTTTATTTCAATCCACGCTCTCCATGAGGAGAGCGACTCCTATTTTCGACGAAAACTATCGTGCGAAATTATTTCAATCCACGCTCTCCATGAGGAGAGCGACCCAATTGTCTACCATGCTACCCGAATTGACGTGATTTCAATCCACGCTCTCCATGAGGAGAGCGACGAAGGATTGCCGTTCGTGTCCACCACCGCATCGGGATTTCAATCCACGCTCTCCATGAGGAGAGCGACCACTGACCGTCGAAAATCTCGCCAACGGCATCGTGATTTCAATCCACGCTCTCCATGAGGAGAGCGACCGCCGTCCAATGACGCTTTCAACGACATCGTATATTTCAATCCACGCTCTCCATGAGGAGAGCGACTCGCCATCGAATGCTGTCAGCAGCGCGTCTTCTGATTTCAATCCACGCTCTCCATGAGGAGAGCGACGATTCGAAAAGCACGAATCGCGACATGTACCGCATTTCAATCCACGCTCTCCATGAGGAGAGCGACGAGAGGCTTTTACTATTACCTATCACGCATTCTCATTTCAATCCACGCTCTCCATGAGGAGAGCGACCGGTAAGTGTGGCTATGGTTTTGGTTTTTGTTATATTTCAATCCACGCTCTCCATGAGGAGAGCGACACTATGCGCGTTTCGGTATATGGGTGAGTGTTTCCATTTCAATCCACGCTCTCCATGAGGAGAGCGACCCAGTTGAGGTGTACCATGGTTGACGTCATGTGATTTCAATCCACGCTCTCCATGAGGAGAGCGACTAAAGAGTACCGGGACAAGGCGTTGGAACAAGCGAAATTTCAATCCACGCTCTCCATGAGGAGAGCGACCTGATAGGCAAGGTCGCTACGCTTACGAGTCTGTATTTCAATCCACGCTCTCCATGAGGAGAGCGACAGTGCAGCTGGACATTTTTGTCCGCTTTTTGAGACGCAAGCCAGCTGCCTAGCTTTAAGCATATCAAACAACACCGCCGATACGACGAACAACATGTCTAAAACGAGCAACTGGCTTTCTGTCTCATTTTAATGTCCATTATTTAGTTTTCAAAACGCCCCACGAAAATCACAATTCGGATTTCGATAGTTTTTCAGGTGCGAAAGACGTCCCTTATCATGAGCGCTTACACTTCGCACAAACACCATTCCAAGACCGGCCACCTTGCCGAAAACACAATACTGCTGGCTAGAAAACACACTCTGAATACCGGACGGCACACTCAAACGCTCAACCCAGCATACCCCACACCATATCGTTATGGCACCATGCCATTTTGCCTGTGCTATATCATCATCACATCATTAACCGGCAAACTCCGTTCACGTCCATAATGCTCAATCCTATCCGCATATCGAGCGCCAAGTTTATAAAAGCGCAGGCTGTCCTCATCGGTATTGGCAATCTTCAGCAAATCGTGCACCAACACCAGATAATCGGAAGGACTCACCGAGCATTCGAAAACACTGTTCTGCACACGCTGTCCGTATTTCATGCATATCTTCGCCACCAAACGAAGACGACGCTTCCCCTCAGGGGTTTCCGTACTCACATCGTACGCAACCACAACCATCATGGTTTTTCACCTCCAATAACGTATCACCACGAATCATCGCATACCGCCACACACAGCTACGCACCTTTTACTTCCACATAAATGGCGGGTAATCATCAAGATCACCCCGCAACGATCGAGCTAGCAGCAGCGCTTGCACATACGGAACCAACCCCCATGAAATTTTTTCTTGCAGGAACGGATGAAGAATCTGATCGCTCTTCTTTTTCTGCCACGCCGTAAGCACTTTCTTCCGCCCGGAATCAGACAGCAGCACACCACCATTCTCCCGTATTTCAAAATCCCCCGGCTTAACAGCGCCTGTATTAACCAATGTCAGCACAAAGCGGTCAGCCAACACCGGGCGAAACTCTTCAACCAGATCCAATGCCAGAGAGGCTCTCCCGGGCCGATCCGTATGCATAAAACCAACATACGGATCCAGCCCCACGCCTTGCAAAGCCGCAATGCAATCATTCGTCAATATGGAGTAGCAAAAAGACAACAATGCATTTAGTCTGTCCAGCGGAGGCCTCCTCGACCTATTGGTGAAAAAGAAATCATCTTTATTCTTCAGGACCAAATCGTCAAAAGCGTAGAAATAATCTTTGGCAGCAAGCCCTTCGACACCCCTCAACTCATCAACCGTCAAACTTTTCCGAGCTTCTAACAATGCCGCCGACAATTTGCCGCTCTGCTCGGCAAGTCGGTCAATATTTACCCGCAAAGCATGATCACGTTTCGTACGTTCGAGCACCCATTTCGCATTGTAAAGTTTTCCAACAATGAAAGATTTCGCGTAACACAAAGATTTTTGTTCGTCATCCGCGACTCGAAATTGTTCACGGCGAAGTAGCACATTACGATTCTCCTCCCCTAACACGGAACAGTAATAATGGCCTCTCGGTGAATAGAATGCCATAGAAACGCCCAGTTTGCCGCAGCGCCCCATAAGAGCAGGCGAAGCACCCTTATACGAGAAACACATGATTCCCTCAATTGACCGTAACGGCACTTTCGCCAAGGTTTTGTCATTCTGATGAATCACAACATTGTCGTTCTCCAAAGCAAGATAGGCATCTTCCGTCATCACAAACAGCGTGTTTAACAGCCGCTTCATCACTCCCCGCTTTCCTTGAGCCGTTCTTCGATATATGCTTTTGCCGATTTCACCTTCCGTAATTCAGGCAGGCACAAATCCCGTAGAGAACATGACGAACACGATCTGGTCTGTTTCACTTTAGGAGTCCATCCGCGGGAGAAAAGATCATGCATTTGCAAGAAGTCAGCTTCGACCATGTTGCGAAGATCTTCGTCCATTTTTACCCGCTCACGACGTTTTGTCTGTCGATAAAACAAAGCACCTTCAGGAATATCACACGCGAGCATTTCTTCCAAGCACATCGCTTCCGCGCATAGCTGTAAACGATCAGCATCAATCGTTTTGGATTTGCCGTGTTTGTATTCAATCGGATATGGCAACCACAATCCGTCTCTTCCGTGAAGCGGAACACCATCATTAGACTTATGGAATTCCACAACATCACAGGCTCCAGTTATGCCGAGCGCTCGCGAATAGACTCTCAAATCCCGCATGATCAGCGTATCGCCGCGAGATTCAGAAGCCGCATAATCGTGGGCGCGTTCATGTTCCAGATGCCCAGCTGTGGTCAAATAATTCTCTGACCACAGCTGTTCGATATGGATAAGAGCCCACTGTCGTTTGCAGAATGAGAAATGCTGGATGCCCGAAAGGGCCAGCCAATCTTCTTCCGGATATCCTTCTGGCCCTTTCATGCAACACCCCTTACTCTCTCAATTCCAAACGCTTCAGCGTCCTTCAATCACTTCGTACCGCAAGTCGGGAATAGAAGATCCATTCACTGCCACCGTTCCGTCCACATTAACGGAAACGGAACGATGAACTTTGGCGGAAGAGTATTGCCCTGACTTGCTGTTGTGCGTGAACCACACAACGTCCAACACTTCCATGGACCCCGCAGGACGAGCCGAACTTTCATCATTCTCAAACAACGTGACGAGAGCTTCCTTGATTTTTTCGGCGTCTTCTGCAGTAAACCCGGTTTTTTCGGCAAGCTGTGGGCTGATGCTGCCATACGTCGCATACACCGCACGGCCGGAAACACGGTATTTCATTCCCATGGTATCGGAGGATTTCTTACCGGTGTCCGTGGTTTCACTGTTCACTGACTTAGTGATCTGCACGTCGTCAATGGCGATGGGTTCAACCGAGAACGCAGCCTGAATGGAAACCGGACCGCGCACGCCCAAGGAAACTTCGTCAACATCCTTAGCTTTTTTGAATGCGAATACTTGTCCGAACGCACGTACGTCAAGCCACTGTTCGCACACTTTCTGGAACACCAGGTTCTTCTGTTTCTGCTCTTCTTTCGGCAAGGTTTTCAAATATGTGTTGAAACGGTCCGACAATGATTTTGCGCCGTCATCGGAACGGTCATCGGACTGCACGAAAATCGTTTCACCAGCATCTTGCAGGCGATTGCGAATCTTCCTTTTCAGTGCAACGTCAGAAACCTCGCCCAGCCCTTCCGATGTGGTTCGTGGACGATTGCCATTCAACGGATCACCATTAGGATTGGCATTATTAGACGCAAAAACGACTGCGAAATCAATCTTGTTTTCCAAAGCTGCCATGATATGACTCCTTAACTTTTTCTTTGATAATCAACGTCGATAACTTCAAAAACTAAACACTAGTTTTCTTTGCTCTTCTGGGATGCTTCTTGCGCTTTACGCATAGACTCCCTTCGCTGGCATGAATAACCGAGCAGAAAGAGCGGTGAAAGTGCACGGTTATCTTCGAAGTCTCCTTCTTTGAAAAGCGCCATGACCTCATCCACGCTGTTCTGGAACCAGGGCGCGCCATTCGCCGATTTCAGGTAGGGCATCAGTTGCTTCCACAGCGTTCCCCATGTTGTAAACGGCTTTGCGACGAAATTGCTCATGAGCTTAACGGCATTGGTCGGACGGGTGTCACTGATTCCTTGCTTATACAGGACACCGTTTTCAAAGCGGTCCGCGAGTGCCAGCAATCTCCCGTATAAGTAGTCGCGGTCATTTCGTGTTGGTTCAAGGTACATGGATATCGTGTCCTCCTGTTTGTTTTGCTTCCTCGCGTCGTCAATGTAATGTTTTTTCCATAGGCTGCATGCGATTTCAAAATCTCTTAGCCATGCTCCTGGAGCGTCATATCCCATAGGTTTAGTGACTCTGTGGTATGTGGCGTCCAATATGAAGCGGGGAAGCGATTCTCCTCCGAACATGCATTCTATAAGCTGCTTTTTCGTGTTTTTCGCAAAACGTTTATAGGCTTTGCTGCTTCTGTCTGACACGTCATATGCGCAGCTGATGATGTCGGCAAATGGTGGCGCACCTTCATATGCGACAAACTTCTTTTTTTCTTTGTCGTACATTTTCAACGGCCATGCCGCATCAACATGCCACCGCAGGATACTTTCGACATATTCGTCTTTTGAAAGTTCACGGTAATATGTAACGCTCAAACGCCCTGATGTCGCCGCATCCAGAATGACAATCATCATTGGGTCGGCATGCTTTTTGAGTTTGTTAGCATTGCCATATCCGCGTAGTACCTTCGAAAAAACTTGTGCGTATTGAAAGTTTGTTGCGGTCAGCGCATCTGCAATATCGTTGCGGGGAGCTTCCGGCTCGTCCACATCCGATGAGAACAAAGAGCCAAAATCATAAGAACCTTCCTGAGGGTCAAGCTTCGGCTTTTCGTTGGGGTTTTTCACCGAGCAGATGACTATGGCCTGGGTATCGGTAATCGTTCCATGATTATTGACCAACCATTGCAGCGTCGAATGTATCTTCTGCGATGTTTCACCATCGACTTGCAAAGCCTCCTCTTTGGATGCGAAGCGCCCTCGATAGGTGAAATTCGTTGAATCGTTTGCCGATAACAGTTTGGCGTTGCCATTTACGCTGACAATTTTCTTAGGGAAGTTCAATATCGGAGCATATAGGTCCTCTCCGAACATATCCTTCCCTTTTTTCTGTCGATCATGGTACAAATAAGAAATCCATTGCGCCTGTATATCGGGATCGTTCGAGACATCTGAGTTTTGCAGCCCAATTTCAACTTCGAAGCAAACACCTGCTTTCCGGTCTTTTTCGGTTATTTCCACATTGAATCGAGCGGCTTCTTCGCTGATGCTGTGTTCCGAAACGCATCGATAGATGGCATTGAGTTTGACGTTGTCGCCTTTCCAAGCGGCAAGCTGCTCCAAATACATGGAGGTTTTCTCCTTGTCGAAATGCAAGTCGAGATATTGGAGCTGATCAAACAGAGGATGCGGTACCGGCTTGATGGTGCGTCCCATGGAACTTTCTGTGCACGGGATAACAATCGTTTGTTTTTCCCTCAGAAGCCGTAGTATCTCACCATTCTCGTTTACCCCTAGCGTCAATAGTGTCGGAAGTGTCGTATGCCCCGGAGGAATCAAGGCTTTCCTAATGTCAAGCGTAGAACCGTCGCCACTTCTCGGAATTTTTCCGGCGGCGTTGTGCACAGATTCGTTGATAAGCAACAGATTGTTCGACAGGCTCATCACTCACTCCTCTCCCACCGGCTGCAGATTGCTCCCCAAAGCGAATTCCTTGACGCTCTGGTTTTTCCTGATAATTCGTCCATCCAATTTCGTGGATTCCGGACGCTCAAATTCGATGATGCCGTCGGACATAACAGGCGACCAGAATCGGGCGATAAAATCGTGGTCCTCGTTTTCATCCGGATACGTGAATCCATGGAACATGTATCCCATATTCCACTCGCCATAACCGTCATAAAACCCTTCGCCAGATCCGAACTCACATGGTTCCACATACCCCTGGCACTCGCGCGTCCCCAAGAATATGTCTCGGCGACCGCCTTTCTGAACGGATCTCAAGGCGATATTATGATGTTTGTTTTCGTCGCGGTCAGCGACAAGATCTTCACGCTGATCATTCCATTCGAAATGAGCCAAAACCTGATAACGCACGTCTTTGAGATACGTGTAGTACGAAAGATCATTGCCACCGCTCATTTTGATGGGTCGAATTCCCTTTCCTTCAGTCTGAACTCTGTTCATCACACGAACAGCGTCAATAACCCACATAAAAGTTGGCTTCCAATAGATGCTTTCCGTAATGCCTTTCAAAGCTTGGTACGTTGGCACCTGATACGAAAATTTCTCACCCCCAACACGTGTTGCTGCTTCCGAGAACAACGCATATCTGCCTGATACCTCATATTCAATTGAGTTGCGATGTCGTTGCATATAACTCCTTCGTTAATCGTTCCCTCAACCAGCCACTGTCAATATAGCACATTTTACGCTTGTTATACATAGAACTCTTTGAGTGTTTCTCAATCAACAATCAACCAGTTATTCTTGTATAAGTAGGTTTTCCTACTGTCGCCACATTCATGGCGTGGATTGAAAATATGTACAACATGCGTATTTACCAAACGAAACTCTCCTGCAGATTCCCATCGACCTGCAGGAGAACCACTGCCCTTTCATATCATCAACAGAGACATGTCCGTCTCTGTCACCACGCCATATTCGCCTTTGTAATAATCTCCATTCAGAACGCAAATATCGAAATCCTCGCTAGCGATGGAAATCGCATGTTTTTCGTTCAAAATCTTGTATTCGTAATCGAAAAGGGAAACCGTGTATTCCTGTAGCCGCCGCAGAATCGCAATCTTCTCCCTCAACTCACCGTGACCCAACATATCCAGTAATTCCATCGCATTGCCATAGGGAACCACAACATTGTGCGTGATTTTCGGAATCACACGATATTCATTGCCGACCGTTTTGAACGCCTGGGCAAAAAACGGATTGTATCTCTCCCCCATCGTATTGTTCTCGAATTGCTTACGTTGGCTTTCGTTGTATGCCAGCAACTCATAAATCGTTTTTCCAGCGTTTTCCTTTTTCCAAAGCGGACCATCCAGCAAACTATTGCCGCCATCTCGATCCTCACTTTGAAGCAGCATGCCATAAAACTCATTGAGCATGCCAGTAGAAAGCAGATCAGCATCAGGATGCTCACCCATAATCTGCAAAGTGAGCTTTTTGCCTCTGTGAATCTCTGGAAGATAGTCCTTGAACCTTTCCTCACCTTGCAACGGATAGACATACACATCCTTGATTTCTTTCGATTCACCATTCCTGTTGCACCTGCCAGCCGCTTGCATAATGCTATCCAGACCAGCCATCGCCCTGACTACGCATGCGAACGAAAGGTCCACTCCCGCTTCGATAAGCTGCGTGCTTACGCAAATCACCGGCTTGGAATCATGAGGATCAGTTAACACCTTTATTCTCGCTAACTGGTCTGCCCTATGTTTGCCACACATGGCAGTACTCAAATGAATCAACTCAAACTGCCCGTCAGCATTGAGCTCTTGCAAACACTGATACATTTTGCGCGCTTCACTCTTCGTGTTGACGATAGACAGACAATTGCCGTTCCGAAGTGCCTGCTCATATATGATGTTCGCAAGTTCCTCGCAACTCTTGCTTTCCTGTGAAGCAATAATCCGGGTACGCTTGAGCTTCTCTTCGTAACCATCAGTATTGTCGATAAGATCAGGCTCGTCTGACAGACGCAGATTCTTTCGCGCCGTTCGTTCCAATAAAGGCTGCGTAGCTGAGCACAGCAGAATAGTCGAGTCCAATATCGTCGAAAGAAAACTCACAACTTCATTAAACGGATTGATGATATTCAATGGAAGCGACTGAATCTCATCAAAAATGATGACGCTATTGGCCATGTTGTGGAATTTACGAAGTTTCGTACCACGCGCCGACATAACCGTTTCCAAGAATTCGACCATCGTAGTCACGATGATCGGATTATCCCAACGTTCAGACGCCAGTTTACGTTGACGTTCCTTCGCATCCTCTTCCTCACTTGTGCCGATAGATCCCGTGTTACCGGAATTCTGAAGGCCCGCGGTGGAGTAATGCTCCAGCACAATATTGCTGTCAGCATCCAGACCAAGCATATTCCGGAATGTTGCCACGGTCTGTGACGTAATAGACAAGTACGGAATCACATAAATGATTCGTCTTTTCCCTGTTTCCAAAGCATGATGCAAGGCGAAATTCAACGAAGCCAACGTTTTACCGCCTCCGGTCGGAACCGACAATCGGTAAATCCCTGTCTCTCTGCTCCCAGCTTGACGGCACTGTTCCGTAATCTGTTGACGGATTTTATTGATTTCGGATGTCGAATCGAATGATTTCATGCTTTCGTCAAGACGGCGAATCAGTTCCGACCAATCCGCCTTGATCGGATGATATTGCTCTTTCGTCTCAAAATAAGCCGTATCTGTTCTATCGGCATCAATCAAACGAGAATAAACGTATTTAACTAGTAATCCCGAGTAGAAATAACGACTATCTTTCGACAATTTCAGCAATTTAGTTCGTCCTGCAAAATCGAAAACATCTTTTTCGGCCTGCTGGAAGGTGTCTTGCAAGTCGAGATCCAAATCATGTAGCCCCTGTTTGATTTCCCCATACGCATATTTAGGATTCTGTTTATCTGCTTCCGTAAAACCTGTGAGAAAAGCCTCATCACCGATTTCATTGATGCAATCAGGAAGCTCTCCATGATGTTTTGCAATAACAAGTTCAAGAATCTCTTTCACGATTTCCGCTGCCGAATTCGAAATCGGCAGGTCATTGACGACGAACGCACCCTGCCTCGCATGAGGAATCTCACCACGACGTCCCTTGCCTGATATCAGATACGTTTGAAACTGTTGCGCGACCTTTCCAACATCATGCAGGAGCGCCGCCATTCGCGGAATCTGAGAAAACTCCGATTCATAGCTTTCCGCTAAGTCACCCGCATTGTGAAGATGGTCACGCAACGTCTGCACACCGCCATCCGCGTCCTTGTGCGCCAGCAAAGTCATAATCTGCTCCTTCACAGATATGTTCAAGCACCCCTACATTACCATAGCGTTACAGTTCTCACGAGCATTGCAACGAGGTTCGGCATATAGAGACAGAAGACTTTCAAGTGGAATAATCCGCATATACGCATACTCATTGGTATACCTATTCATATCTTTCCATTTTCAATTCCAAATGGAAAGATATGAATATTTTTTGCGTTAGCTACACTTAACCGAATAAGTGTAGCTAAATTCCGCGTTAGCCACATTTATTCGCACATAGAAAAACCGGACAGCGGATTCTTGGAATCCACCCACTTGGGCGAACCCGTTGAATCCGCCGTCCGGCGGCGCGACTGCTTCTCAAGAATGTGTGCTTGACTCACATGGATGGTACTGAGAACCATTCGCTTAACGATCTGTTTCCGTGCGCGCCAACCGCGTAAGGAACGCGGCTGCGCGGCACGGACACAAATCAAGTCTTGAGTGGACTCGAGCCGCGGTGGGCAACGCCACGGCGGCTCGAAAGCCAAAGGATTACTCTAGCCGCAGCTTGGAATAATCGCAAGCCGACCGAGCTTCGTTCAGTTCAGGCCTTGGCAACCTCCACGCTGAGCTCGGAGCCGCCTTCCTTCACGTTGAAGGAGGTGGCGAGCGTCTCGGAGGCGATGAGATCCTTGAACTGCTCGACCTTCGCCACGTCATCGGCCGGCACGGTCAACGTCAGTGCGATACGGTCGGAGATCTGCAGATCGGCGGCCTTGCGGGCGTCCTGCACGGCGCGGATCACGTCGCGGGCATAGCCTTCTGCGATCAGATCGTCGTTCAGCTCGGTGTCGAGGATCACGAAGCCACCGGTCGGCAGCGCGGCGGAAACGGAGTTGGCGGCCTCTTCGGCGTTCTTCTCCTCCACGCTGTTAATCAGCTCGTATTCGCCTTCCTCAAGCACGATCTCGCCGTTCGGCGTCTCGCATACCGGAGCGCCGTCTGCGTTCACATGCCATGCGCCGGACTTGGAGGCCTTGATGGCGAACTGTACGTCCTTGCGCAGGCGCTTGCCTGCCACGCGAGCGTTCACGCGCAGCTCGTTGATGATCTTCAAGCCTTGGGCTTCGGCATCCTCAAGCGTGCACAGTTCAACGTTCTTCACGTTCAGTTCGGATTTCAGAATCTCGTCGTATGCGGCCACGGCATCAGTGTTTTCCACCACCACGGTCAGCTTATGCAGTGGCTGGCGCACGCGGATCTGCTTCGTCTTACGCATCGACAGGGTGCCGGACACGACCTCACGCACCTTCTCCATCGCGTCAACCAGAGCCGGATCGTCAACGAGCACGCGGCCCAGTTCGGTCGCTTCGCCGGTCTGTTCGTCGGCAAGGAACGGCCAGTCGGCCAGATGCACGGATTCGCCACCGGTCAGACCACGCCACACGGCTTCCGCTTCCATCGGAGCGAGCGGTGCGATCACGCGCATGAATGCTTCAAGCACGGTGTACAGCGTGTTGAACGCGTTCGCATCCTCATTCCAGAAACGGTCACGATTGTTGCGGATATACCAGTTGGTGAGCATGTCGATGAAATCAGACACTGCTTCGCAAGCGTCGGAGATCAGGAAGTCATCCAGCGAGCTTTGCGTCTTTTCGATCAGACGGCGGGTACGTGCCAGCAGGTAGCGGTCCATTTCCGGCAGTGCGGCGACCTCATCGGCACGCAACGCACGAGCATCGAAACCGGCACCATTATTGGCGGCGTTCGCATACAGGGTGAAGAAGTAGTACGAACTCCACACTGGCAGCATGACCTGACGCACGGTGTCGCGAATGCCATCGGCGGTCACGATTAGGTTACCGCCGCGCAGGATCGGCGAGCTCATGAGGAACCAACGCATGGCGTCGGAGCCGAAATCGTTGAACACACCGTTCACATCCGGGTAGTTGCGCAAGTGCTTCGACATCTTCTGACCATCGGAACCGAGCACGATGCCATGGCAGATCACGTTCTTGAACGCCGGCTTGTCGAACAGTGCGGTCGCCATGATGTGCAGCACGTAGAACCAGCCACGGGTCTGGCCGATGTATTCCACGATGTAATCGCACGGGAAATGCTGTTCGAACGTTTCCTTGTTCTCAAACGGATAATGGTACTGGGCGAAGCTCATGGAACCGGATTCGAACCAGCAGTCCATCACGTCGGTGATGCGGTGCATGTGGCTCTTGCCGGTCGGATCGTCCGGGTTGACGCGGGTCAG
>OGYH01000404.1_pt1 | contig 45863 bp, 57 predicted proteins | sample 1576511 | NCBI WGS metagenome assembly OGYH01 (sample SAMEA3541522, study PRJEB24748) | human gut metagenome | biome: human gut; feature: human-associated habitat; material: faeces | place: China | collected 2012
ATTGCATCGAAAACGGAAACGCCCCAATTTTCCGGGGTGTCCTCAATAACTTTGTTTTTGAGTAATTCCGAAATGATAATTTCGGCAACTTGGTTGGCTGTTTTCCCGCTATCGGTCGCCAATTTTTTTAATAAATCGCTCTCTTTTATTCTCATATCTTTGCCGGGTAATCCCCCGGTGGGTTTTTGTTTCTGCAAATGTATAAATAATATTTGTATTACCAAAAATAAAACCTTTGAAAATTTTATTTGTTCATGTTGGACGCTTGTAATACAGATAAAAAGCACTAATTTTGTTGCACCGCATAACCTCAAACATCGCTCTCGGTTACTGCGTACCAACCCCCGGCGTTACTTTATTGCGTCGGGGGTTACTTTTACCCTCTCAATATAAACATTGCGGTAAATGTCGCCATAATATCCGGTTTCTTTTGTTACCCGGTTGATTGTCTGCAAATCATATTCCCCAAATACAACGTATTCATGTTGCAATAACTCGGTATCATTTAGGGCAAATTCAAATGTAATGTCAACGTATTTGTCGCCAACCCGGTTAAATGCGTGTTCGATTGGGAAAAACGCTAATACTTTGCCCTCGCAATATTGTACCCGTTCCGGGAACAATTGGCAAAGCAAATGCGCATTACGATAACATTGTTGTGGTTGGGGTTTCAGTACATCCCGGATAATCTCTAATCCGTAATCGTTGAACACGTCCGCCGCCCGGACAATCTCAACACGTTTTGCAACGGCGATTGTATCGGCGAAATATTGCCTTTGCTTTGGGTTCAATCCCAATTGCAGAAACGCCCGCATTTCCTCAATAATAACGCTTTCCATAATCAACCCTTTGTAAATCCCTTAAATGCCACATGGTAAACGTCGTATTGTTTCCCGGTAACATAGAACTCAATCATACGTTCCGGGTTCCCGGTGTCGTTTATCGCAATGGTTGGGTACGGTTCCCCCGACAATTGGTTATAATCGCTTTCAATATCCCGGAACCCCTCCGGGAACTCCGAACGGTCGGCGGAAAAATACCGGGTTAAACTTTCTTTTATCCGGTTCAACATTTCGTCCCCGTTTGGCTCAAAATACGCTTTTATCTTTTCTTGTTTTCTTAATGCAAATCGCATAGGTATTTGTTTTAATAGGTTCTTAATTCCCCGTCCATCGGTAACGGTGCGCCCGGTAAACCAACCTGAATACGGGTATAATGTAACCGGGGAACCCCGGAAAGTAAATTGTAAGGTCGTGGCGTTTACCTCCGTAACCGGATAACCCAACGCCTCCAACCGGGTACGGGCGTAATCGACCCGCCCCGGCTGCAATTCTTGTTGTCGCTCTCTGTTACGGCTCATTGTACGCCCTCCGTAATTACTTTGCAATACTTATAATATTGGTCGTGTCGGCTCTCAACTCGGCACATCAACCCAATATCGTTGCCGTCTAACAATAGGTTCAACACATCGCCGGGATTGTGCCGGGTATAAAGCAAAAATAACCCGCCGTTTGCATTTTGGATTATCTTATACACATCTTGACTTAATCGGTAACGTTTCGTTTTGTTCATCGCTCTAAATGGTTATGCCGGGGGATTGCGCCCCCGGCTTGGTTATTACTGCAAATACGCAATTGCGTTTAATCTCTCTTTTTCCTTTGTCGCATATTCAACGTTTCGGGCAATCCATTGTTCGGCGGGGTTTTCGGCTATCCATTTACTCCGATAATCCGGCGTAAAGTATGCAACTTGTTTTTTATATGCCGCCTCCGGGTTTGCCAATATTGCCGCCGTATGGCTCAATCTTTTGCCGTGGTCGCCTTTCCCGATTAAGTCCAACCGCCCAAAATAAAATTCGCCGTTGGCGGTACACGCCACATAATTACGGGCGGACGTTCTTGTTGATACAACGTTGCCTTTTTCGTCGGTAACGGTGTACTGATACTTTTTGCCTTTCGCTTTCTTTCTCAAAATATACTTTGCCATAATCTTTGTTATTGTGCCGGGGGACGAACCCCCGGCGGGTTATTATATTACTAAAATTCCTATGTTTTTCGCAATTTCTAATACTTCTTTTTTAGTTCCTACCTTTGTGGGGATTATGGTTCCGTTTGAAGACTTACCAAATGTTTTATTTGATTGAACCCAATAATATGTTTTTTGCCCCATTACATCTTTACCCGTTGTCCAAAGGATTTTACCGTATGTTATTTTCCAATATGTACCACCGCCAAACGGCATATAATTGCCTTTGTCATCACTCCACGATACACAACATCTAACCGCCCTAAAATATCGGGTTCCTTCTGGATTAGTAAAACAAACCCGATATGCTGTATTTTCTTTCCATTCTGAACAAAGATTTTTGCGGCTTTCCAAAAGGCTATTTTTAATATCAATATCTAAATCGTCTAACATCATAGTTCTTAACTTGTTTGCGTCCATATCCGTATTATCTTATTTCGTACAAACTCAATGAATTTTCGCACAATACCCACGTCGGGAATTTAGGGTTTTGCAGATAACAAAGGCTATCTAATGCCGCCCGGCTTGTATAAAACCACAACCCAAATTTTTTGCCGATAAAATACATATCGTTTACCCCTGTTTCCCGGTATTTCTCCGACAACATTTTTTGGCTGTAAATGATTGACGAAAATTCAACTTTGCCGTCTAACTTGGTTGCAATCTCGGCAATGTCCGCCGCCTGTGTTCTTTTCTTTTCCATGATTGAAAATTTATATTGTTCCGGGGAAAACGCCCCGTCGTTGTTTACTGATAATAGAAAGTGATTTTAACGCCTCGGCGCAATTTACAAACCTCTTTGTCGCCGTAACAATTGAAAGCACGTTTTAACAAGCGATTGACTAACTTAATATCGCCGACAATCTTTATTAAACCGGACACGCCAACCAATACATTAACCTTTTTGCCGTTTACAATTCCGTTTACCTTGATTTTGAAATTGCGGTTAATCTCTTTTGTTGTGTAATCTAATCCGTTATAAATGCTTTGAGTATTCATATTGTTTCGCTCTCTATTTTCCGGGAAAACGCCCGGTCGTTCTTGTTTGATGATGCAAATATACAACCTTTATTTTAATTACCAAAGGTTTTATCTTTTATTTTCGTGTTTTCCTATAAAAAATTTCGTTTTTGGTTCCAAAAGAGTTATTTTCTTGAAATTTTCGATTTAAGCGACTTTTGTAATCGGGACGTGTAAATTATCCACTTTGAAATAAAATGCCCGGAAACGGGCTAAAAATGGTTCAATAGAAAAAGGGGTTGCAACGCCTTGTTACAACCCCCTTGTTATGTCTATTGTATATATTCCCAATTATAACCCTTATGTTTTTTCATACGCCCTTTACAACATCGAATTATCAATGTATCGTTAAACCCATCTTTTTTGGCTAAATGGATAGATTGATATGTTTTGAGGCAAATTCCGTTTTTCATCATCTTAACGGGTTTTGAATTTGGATGCAATACGCCCTCTTTACCTTGCATATTTTTTGCGTTATTTTCGCTCAATCGCTTTTTCGTAATAGGATTATTATTATTTTCCAAATATGTAACCCAACGCAAATTATCTGCATGGTTATTGGTTCGGTCGCCGTCGATATGGTCAACACATGGCTTGTTGTCCGGGTTCGGAATGAAAGCCGCCGCAACTAATCTATGTAATCGAAACGTTTTGCGCATCCCATTACATAAAGCAACGGTTTTATATCTATTCCCGGAACCACATATTTTCAAAACTAATTGTTTCTTAACGGATTTTACACGCCCGTGATTACTCACTTTATACAACCCAATATATCCGGGTACATCTTTCCAAATTTCCATTATACAACCATTTAAGTAAGCAACCAAAAAGGGAAACGGGGAAAAGTGGTTGCATCTTTTTTCATCCGGTAGCTACTCCGAACTATCCCCGTTTGCCGCAAATATAGTTATTTTTCTATTGTTATAACCTCAAACCCGGTAATTTTTGTATATGGATTTTTTGAAACAATATCAAATTCACGGTTTTTTATCCGTTTTGTTTTCCATAGGAAATTAAGAAAACGTTTATATTGTACGCTTTCTGTTATTAAAAGGCTATCCCGTGTTATAATTTTGCCCGAAAACATATTATTTATAATACATCCGTCAAAATCAACCCATTTGTCGGAATACTCAATACAACGTAATACGGTCGTAACCGTGTCGCCGGGCAAATATACGATACTATCCCGGACGTTTGCCCGTAATTCGTTTATCGTTTCCATTTGCGCCGTCGTAACCCTTTGCAAATCCCGGTTCTTTGTCTGCAACGATTTGATTAACGCCGCATCGTCCGCCCGGTATTTTTTGTATTCGGATAATTTCAACTCCAAATTCCCAACCTTTGCGGCGTTCAAACTATCCTTTGTTTGATAGGTTCGGACGTCCTGCAACAACGTTTCGGTATTGCTCCGGTATTTATCCCGTTCGGCGGTCAAACTCTTAATACGGCTTTGTTGTACCCAAAAGGCGACGGCAACCGCCATAATGATTGCCGCCAATATTAGATATTTTTTCATGTGTTTGCCGTGTATATGATTAACGAACTATTGGGCGTTTTGCTCAATGTTAAAACATAATGTCCGCCCGCCATTTCAACCGTACTATTTATTTCGTCCTCGTTAATCTCCAATTGTGCAAAGGAAATTACGACGCCCGAAATATATACTTTTGGTATGTTGTGCAACGGGTCGGCGTTTACGGCGTCAATAAATGCGTCTATTTCCGCCTGTGGGTTCGTTACGTTTTTCGTATTTTCTTGGTTGTCCTCAACCGTAACCGTAAAAACGTCCTCGCAATCTGCAATAATAGCGGATAACAACGGGGCAATACTAATTCCCGCTTGGTGCCCTTGATTGGCAACCAATTGTTCCAAATACTCCTTTTTGTCTTTCTTTGTCATAATGGTACAAAATTAAATGTTACTATATTCAATTGCCGCATTAAAACACGGGCATTCTTTTATAAACTCCCACGGTTCAATTATACCGTCGCCGTTCAAATCCGGGGAATAATCCCGGTGTCCCTTAATCGTTGCGTCCGGGAACATAACAACTAATCGGGATAATAACCATATTAACGCCTCCTTTTGTTCCGGGGTGCGTGTGTCGGCGGCTTTGCCGTTGGCATCCAATCCGCCAACGTAACAAATACCAATAGAACGGGAATTTTGCCCGGAAACGTGCGCCCCAATCTCGGAAAGATAACGCCCGGTTTCAATCGTCCCGTCCGTAAATACAACAAAATGATAACCGCAAATTCGCCCGCTTTGGGGTTGCTTCTTAAATCCCCGTTCTTTGTGCCAACCGTCGATAACATCAACGTTGACTTTTGCGCCCGGCTTGGTTGCGGTGCAATGTACAATCAAATCCGTAATCGTCCGGGTTGTTTTTTGCCCCTCCAAATACTTTAAAATCTCTGTTTGGTTCATTGTTCGCCCTCCTTTTCTTTATCGTTAATAATATCGCTATCGTGTTCCCGTTGGTATCTCTCAATTATCGGTTGCCAATATCCCGGCAATACCCGTGTAAACTCCAACCGGATAACGTGATAAATAATACGCAACGCAACCTTTGTGGGATATGCTTTAATAAGGTTGCGGAATGCGTTTTGCAAATACACATACATAAAAACATAAGTAAGCGATTTAATTACTACTTTGGCGGCTTCATTATCGCCACATTGCAGCATTACCGAATAAATAACGTGTATAATAGTAACGTACAAAAGCAATTCCGCCAAAGCGTTTTTAAACTTACTGAAACGAAAGTTTTTGCAATGTCTTACGCTTACCCCATCCGCCCGCATACCCGCCCAAATATTGAAAGCAAACATTATAATCAATGCGTACATAAATCCAGCCGTTGGGGTTAAATAGGCTAAAACCGGGCTTAACGACGTGGCGAATATCATACGCCATTGTTCCCAATTTATTATTCTTTCCATTACTTATAAATTGTTTCAAATGTAATATTCACATTATTAGCTGTATATCCCAATCTTAAAAGTATATTGTTTATTCTTGTACCAATTAGACTTGAATTTACATTTCCCAATAATTTGTTTTTATTTCTATACGAAAAGAAATTATTATATCCGCATATTATTGAATCATCTTTTGGATATAATTCTAAATATTGGCACCTAAAACCAATATTTTCTTTTTGTCCGCTAATACTGTATATTTTACCGATAGTCTTTAATTGATTTGTATTTAAATCCCACAATCTTAAAGGCATCCATTCCCAACCTCCGCCGTCAACTCGTTCTAACAACATTAATACGTTTAATTTTTTAACATAAGACAAACCGTATGTTGCCAAAAGCATACCTGTTTCCGGCTGCAATAGTTGTGTTAATTCTTCTGCATCACCTACATTTATAACGCCGTTTTCATTTCTTTGCGCTTTGAATAAAAAATGCAAACTATTCGTTGGGGAATCAGTTGCCCAATATACATAATCTTCTGTAAAGACAAAGTTTAACAGTCTGCAATATTTTTCAGACGGTCCAAAAACAAATTCCCATGTTTCCCCCTCGTCTTTGCTTATCCATATATTAGAACCTTGATTTTCATCGCCCGTACACGCATATACGAATCCGGTAAATTGGTCGAATTGTATTGTATGAATATGTTTAATAGAATTTGGTATTAATGTAGTATAATCAACATCAAATTCCTTAACTATTTTCCAATTTTCCTTTTTGTTATATGGGTATTCAACTTTCCATATTCTTGCCTTTTCTGCTGTTGCTCTCGTATATTCACCTAATATCAAACAATTGTATGGATAAATAGCATTAAATCCAACATTTTGCAGCCATCCTCCCGGTTTTATACTATCTCCAAAATCAACAATTAAAGGTTTATAATTATTGTTTTTTTCATATATAATTGGAGGCAATTGCCAATCATCGCTTGTTGTACCTGCCGGAACTGCTTCCGACTTGTATATAAACATAACATCACCATTTGGCAAAACTGCACATGAATAATCGGACACATTTTTATTTTGCAATGTTTTATCGAATTTAAATGCAAATTTAATTCCATCTCCGTATTTATTTCTCGCAAAATAAAAATCCTCTCCATTGCTACTAAATAGATAGTTTTTACTTATAGGGTAAGAACCATCATTGTAATTTATTTCTTGCGCTGCCCACAATTCCAACGACGGTAATACATTATATGAAAATGCGTCGTTAACCTTATAAAAAACCTTTTTTAAAAAGAAATTGTAATCTTCATATTCAGCATGATTTGGTTTCATTGTGCAAACTCTAAATGATACGGCATTTGTTGGCGCAAATCGTTCATCAATAATATTTTCAGCTTGTCCGGTATCACTTCTGTAAGATTGTATCTCATTATTGTCCTTATCATAGAAAGCCAAATATTTACCGCCTTTTATTCTAATTGACAATGAAACATTTTCAGAATATGGATTTATTGGGATATAATCTGATACAATATATGTATTTATAATAGAATTATCAATTGTACCATCTTTCCAATTATCATTGTATATATCAACAAAACCGTTTTTTATACTATTATTATTATTAATGCAATTGGCAATACTTGGTATTTTTATATAGTATTCATATTCTTCATAATCCGGGTGCCTATCTGACATTGTAATAAGTCTAAAAAATGATGCTTCCTTTGGTGCAATCAATGTTTTTACGACATTGCCAAAGTCTTGACCTACAAAACCGGACTTTATAATACTAATTTGCTGTTTGTTTTTATCATACCATGCGCCAATACTATCTCCTTTTACTCTAAGACTTACAAGTATTGGAAAATCATGTAATACGCTTATATATGGTGTTACAACGTAATTTACATTTGAACCGCTTGTTGTTCCTTGTTCCATACAACTAAACGGAACATCATACAAATTGCTATTCACATACAATTCCAAATCTTTATTTATGCAATAATTAGAATATATATTAATATAATAATTATATTGCTCAAATTCACTATTCAATTCATTCATTGTTTGGAATTGTACAAATTCCGCATTACTTGGCGGTATTATATTGATATATTCTGCTGTTTGGCTTGTTGCTCCCGGTGCTGCAATCCCACTAATAAAGTTCTTTTCTTTTGTGTAGAACTTTATAAAATAATCACCTTTTACACGCAAACAAAAATCAATTCTTGTATTATTATCTACCGGGATTAAATCTGTATGATAATACGTGTTATTGCCTACAATAGAACCAATTAATAAGTTTTCATACAATACGCTTGTTATAACATTTTTTGATAATGAACTAAATATCCTTTTATTTACTTTTTCGTCGCTATATTCCCATTTGCTCCACGTATTAAAAGGAATTTCTTGTTCTAAATTTGAATCACTTATGTTGAATATTCTAAATGCGTGTTCTACATTTTTATAACCTTCTGAAATTTCACCTTTGCCTATACCAAAAATTCCACTATATTCTTGTATTATGGATTTTCTATTATATCCTCCATAATGAACCCTTAAAATTCCCCAAAATCTAAATGCACCACCACTAATATAATACATTCCGGTATCTTTTACATTGTCTAATGTTGAAAAATCCGATAATGTACTAATTAAAAGAACTCTACTTCCTAAAAATATAGTAGGAATCCATCTTCCTAAATCTGTATATTCTCCACCTTGAAAAGTCCAACTGTCCAATGTCGTATTTGAATTATTTATAAAAATACATTTCAATCCTTGTACTCTAAGATTTTGCGGAACCTTTTCAATTGCTGTTTGCAAAGTGTATTTATTTGTTCCGTCGATACCATCATTGGGGAAATTAAATGATACATTGTAAAATATATCTCTATTAGCTGCATCCAATAACGCTATTCCCGTAACACTCTTTGCCCAACTCCCATTTTTATTTGTAAGAATTGCGACTTCATCAGTAACTGTTATACCATCAAAGTTAACATATTGACCGTTTTCAGTGGCGATGTAAAAAACGTTTTGGTCGGGCGCCCCCGGCGCGGTGTCCGGCGTGGCAATTCCGGCAAATGTCGCATTAGCCCCGACTTGACTAATTAACGTTGTCAACGTGTTTTGTAACACTTGACCCGTAATTTCTTGATTGCCGTTCGTCTTGATAACGGACACAACGGCGGCTTTCAATTCTTCGTAATTTCCCATACTGATAAAAATTTAAATTACATCATTGTTATTGAAGTCATTATTAAAGTCTTTATTGTAATCGCCCCCGGTTGTTGGAATAACGCCCCGTCCGATTTTCTTAACGACCGTTGCGCATTCGAACTCACATTCAACTGATGCTAAATTGCCCTGTGTTTGCCATTTAGGGGTAATCAAAAACGTATCACAATCGTATTTCCTGCCTTGACTGTAAACCGTTACAAAATCACTCATTCGGATTAACCGCATAACGTCGCAAAGGTATTCGGGAGCTAAAAAGATAAACCGGAACGTCTTTTCCGATATTTGTTTTTCCGGGAAAAAATACCCGTCCCGTTCTTCGCCCTCTTCCTCAAACTTGTATTCCGGCTTTCCTAACTCGGCACACACGTAAACCCGGTTTTTAAATTGCGCAACGTCGTACACTATTTGCCCGCCGTCAACCTCCATGTTTTCGGCGTCGCTCCATTCAATGCACAAATAACCGTCCATTCCATTAACCCACGTAAATACATCTGAATAATAAGTTTGAACGCCGTCATTTATCGCAATCATATATCGCCCCTCGGTTGCCACATTTAAAGCCATCAATAAATTACCGGGGTACAATATAACATCATAACCGTATGATTGATAACGAACAATTTGCAATCCGGTTTCTTTCATCGGTTGGGTTATGTCTGCAATTCTTTTTGTCATTTTGTAATTGTACAACCGAACCCATGCAATTTGGTTGCTCCGGGTTGGACGGATAATTTGAAACGGCAATAAATTATTGATAGGCGTAAACAACGGGTAAACGTCGCCATACGCATAAGATTTTTTATAATCTTGGTATTGCACGCCCTCGTAAAACGGCAATACGGACAAATTATTATTCGGTGTCATACTTCAAAGTTGTTTTAATGGAACGACTGCACAAATTTACGCTTAATTTATCAATTTGACCGTTACCGATATACGTTTTTATTAGTTGCATCGGGTTTGGGTCGTCATTTGCCGGAAAACTAAACGTTTGTTTCTTCTTTCTCTCAATACCGTATGCGTAAACCTCGGAACCGTTTATTGATACACGACGGGCGGGTAAATCATACATCCAATAGGGCGATTGCAGATTGATAAACGCTAAATATCCGTTTTGCAAATAGTATTCAACTCCGTTGACGGTTTGTTTGGTAAACGGTAATATCCATTGCGACCCGGACGTTGGCGGAACGGCGGCAAACAAGGCGAACCCGTCCGAACTCATATTGCCGGGATTTAACAACATCATATCAATATCAGACGTAAAGTTTGATATATTAATTTCCTCAACCTTTCCGGGCGTTACATACTTGCTTATTACTTGTATCGGCAACCCCTCAAATGCCGCCGTAACGTCGTCCATCCATTCAAATTGGTAACGTTCCGGCAAATCGACCTTATCAAACGAATATTCCGACGTGTTGAACGCCCACGGTTTCCCGTTGCGCAAATTCAATTCCTTTGTCAAATCGTGGCTTAATATAGCCCCGCCGGAATAGGAACCGCCATTGCGGAAATATTGGATATGTTCGATTTTAAATTTTCCGTCCTCAATGAACCAATAACATTTGAAACAATCCCGTAACATATTGGTAAATTGTTGTAATGTAGTCGGGGCTTTTTGTGCGGGTTGCTGATATTCCCCGTTTATGATATTGGTTTTCTGTGATACAAGCAAACGGAAATTCAACCCGGATATTGGATTGTTTCCACTGTATAAAAATTGGCTATATTCCGCCGTGGCTGCGTGCGTAATGCCCGGCGCAATCTGATTGAGCAAAACAGATATACACGACGCAACCGGGAACGCATCCCGCAAAGTATATACTTTACGGGCTTTTTCCTCTAATAACCAATCCATCAGATAAAACCCAAACCACAACGACGCATAACGCCACGTTGACCGGGCAATTGGATAAAACGTTTGTCCGTATATGGAATAGGGCGGCGCAAAATACTTTCCGTTGTCCGCTAATCCCCACTCGGTCGGGGTATCTGAAAAGTTGTTTGAAATAAACGCCACGTCGATTGCGTAACCAATCGCACGCCTATAATTACGGTTATTATCAACTATATCATCGGCGGGCAATGGATATGTATTTAGGTCGTCGATTTTTTCCACATCGCACAAATACCGGGCGTATATATTATAACTTTTCATATCGGCGTGCATTGTCCCGGTTGCCCCTGAACCCTCAACGGCGGTTAAATCAAACTCCAATGTATCAAACGGGGATGTTGTGACTTTTGAATAACGAAACATTGCCACGTCATCCGATTGTCGGCGTATCTCAACTAATGCAAGACCATAAGGCAAACCGCCGCTTACCCGTTGTTGTGTAATGTAGATATAATAATTAACATTTAACTCCGGGTATAATTTCCCCTCGAATGTGTCCGCACTTGCGCCCGTTGCCATTCGCCCCGTATATAGCCCCGATATTACCGCCGGGGAACCGTTGGACGTAATTTGTATTTCTTTCAATATATTGCATAAAGCAAAATGATAAGTTTGTACTAATGCGCTTTGGTCGGTCGTGGCGTTTGCGTCTTGTTCCCAATTCGTACCGCCCAAAAAACAAGAAACAACGCTATCGCCCGGAACGTAGATTTGAATTAATGGACGCTTGTTTATTGTTATCCGTTGTATTGTCGGGGCTAACGTTATTAAATTGTATTCCTTTTCCAATCCCGCCAAAACTTCGTTATAATCGTCTATTACATCGGGTTGTACGGTAACTTTTTTATCATAATCAACAAATGTACAATCTGTTTTCATAAACTTACCGGAAAAATAGGGAACCCATGTTTTACCGCCGTCGTTGCTTTTATCTATCCCGTAAAAAAACTCATAATCAAACGGACGGGTATTTATAAAATCGTAATCGTCCCGGATAAATGATATTTTTCCGGATAATTTGGCACGATAAAACCGTTGGTTTGTTTCTAATTCGTACTCCTTTGCCAAATCGTCCTTATATATCGGGTTGGCTTTACGTCCGTAAACCAAATTTTGCGACGTTGCCGTTCCTAACCGGGCAAATACCGTTCCGGCGTTATATCTTGTTTTATAAACGACAAATCGCAAATAATACGCATTACTTGGAATATCAACCGAACCCGTCGTTACTCCAATAAAACTACTTATAAATTTTTTATTGCTATCATAAAATGCCCCACGGTCAACCCCTGTATTAATTAACAAAACACGTGGGTAAACATTACTAACAGAAACATAGGTACTATAATAGCGATTTTGTACTGCATCCCCGGACGTAATCAAAGCCCCCGTATTAGCGTTTATAATTCCGGTTTTTAAAAACACATCGGCAAATGAATGTCTATAAATTGGGTTCATATCATTTTTTAATTTTACGTGTCAAATTCTTGTAAACCTCAATAACATTACCGTTGCCATCGACGTAACGACGGCGGCGGTTTTGTTCTTTAATCTCCCTTACATCGTTTTTCAAATCTCGCAAATCCGGGGCGTTGTTTTGTTGAACCGTTACATTAACGCTGTCGGTATTATAGGCGTTAAGGTATTTTTGGGCGAACGTTCCCCGGTTCAAACTATTAATTACGTCCGGAATTATCCGGCGGAACCTCCGGGAATTACGTTTATTGATAACGGCGAAAAATTCCCCGCCCTCGGCACGCCTCCGGGTTCCATCCGGTTTTGTTCCTAAATCCACGTCGTCCCCGGATTGGTGGGAACCGCCCGCCAACATTTCAACCGTACCATCGCCGTAACTTTCCGAACCCCCGGCGTTGGCGGATTTGGATAATTGGGCGGCTTTAATTTTGGCGGCGGCAAAGGAACCCCACATTATCGCAATAGCCGGGATTGCAAACGGGAACCCTAATTGCGACCAAATCAAAGCGGACGCCGTTACAAGGTTTCCGATTTGTTGGATTGTTTGGATTGCTTGTTGTGCCTTTTGCGCCTTTTGTTGCTCCTTTAGGGCTTTTTCTTGGTTCTTTTTGGCTTGGTCTAATTCCTTTTGTGCCATTGCAACGTTATTGGCGTAACCGTTCGCCCGTGCCTCTAATTCCGCATCTAATCGGCGTTGGCTTGCGTCAACCTCTTTGTCGGCGGCGGAAACGGCGGCGTCGGCGGCTTGTACCTTTGCATCCAAAAAACTATTTAATTGCTCAATAGCAAAGGAAACGGACGTACTTATTGCCTCCTTTTGGTCGTCGTCCAAATTCAGCCCAAACAATCCGTATATGTCGTTACCCCGTTCGTCGCCTTTGCTTTTCTCAATTTCTTGGTCGATTTTCGCAATGGTATTTTCGATTGTCTTAACCTCGGCATCCGTCATTTTAACGCCCGCCGCTTTGTTCAACTCTAAAATCTTTTGCAAACGTGCCTTTTCTTGTGCCAACCGGAACCGGGTTTTGCGTTCCTCGGAATTACGAATTAAATCAAATTCGGACGCCTCCAACGCTTGTGTTTGGTCGAATAACATTAACGCCCGTTGTCGGTTTAACTCGGTCGTTTGCTTCAATACCTCGGCATCATATTTGGCGTTAATATCCGCCTCGGATTGGCGCACGTCCTCGGCTAATTGCCTATTTTGTGCCAATTCGATTGCCCGTTGTTGCTGTAACAACTGAATGCGCAAATTTATTTCTTCCTGCGAACCCTCACGGGCGGCGTCTAATTGTAATTGCGTCCGGTCGGCGGCGGCTTGCATTTGGTCTATTGTAATTTGGTCGTTCAATTCGCCCAAACTCTTTGCGTATTGTTGTTGCAAAAGTAATTGTTGGTTAAGCAATTCGGCAACTTGTGTTTCAGTTAATCCCCGCTCGGTTTCTAACCGGGTGTTAATGTCCTGTATTTGCCTTTCATACTCAACCCGCAATTGTTCCCGTTGCTTTTCCGCACCCTCTGCCATTAATGCAATTTGGGCGTCCTGTGTTGCCCGTTGTGCGGACAATTCCGCCGCCCGTTGTTGGTTGGCAATATCTACCATATCAACCGCCAATTGTTCCCGTAATAAAACAATTTGGTCGTTCAACGCTTTGCGTGCCTTAACCGTTAAATTGGTTTCCGTTCTCAACTGCAATTGTATATCAGCAATCGCACGGGCGTTGGCGGCTTGGCGTTGCGCTCGTTGTTGGTCGAACGTGTTTTTAATTAAAGCAATCCGGGCGTCCTCGGCTTTTCGTAATATGTCGGTTTCGGCTTTGGCATTGTTCCGGTTTTCTTGTTGACGTTGTGCCGCTTGTATCTTTCTTTCGGCGTCCAAATCCGCCCCCTCGGTTTTCAGATTAACGGCAATGTCAACCGCCCGCCCGGTATTATCTATTTGACCCTGCACGGCTTCAATCGCTTCATCAACCTTGACTTTATCAATTTTGCCGTCTAAATCAACATCAATATAAACTTTCTTATCTCCACGGGCTTTGGCGTTATTGAGTTGTACCAACATATCGTTTAGTTGTTTCAACTTTGCCCGGTTCGCTTCCAAATCGTCTAATTCTTGACCGTAAAAACCAACGCTTTTATTGTGTGCCTTTGTGCGCTCGGCTAATATTTCGTCCTCAATCTTTCGGGTTTCGGACAATGAAGCGTTGCGGGCTTTGGCAATATTTAATTCCCGGTTTAATTGGGCGACACGTTCGTTGCTAACTCGGTTCATTTCGGTTGCCTCGGTTTCCAGATAATCCAACCAAACCTTTTGCGCCTCGTTAAGTTTTTGTTGGTTCTTTGCCGATTTGTCGGTATTAGAGGCAAACAGAACTAAAGCCCCTACAACCGTAACCAATGCCAATGCCAAAAGAACATACGGGTTTGCGGCGGCAATCAGATTGAAAGCCTTTTGCGCAATGGTAGCCGCCAACGTTGCCTTTGTTCCCTGCATGGTAACAAGGCGGTTATAAACTTGCGCTTTGCTCAATGCCGCCATTTGTAGCCGGGAAATACCCAACATGATTGCAGATTGTTTTTGTACTGCGTTTTGTATGGCTTGAACCCCGGTTGTAATGGCTATTGCTGCCTGTAATTTCTTTTGTGCTTCCTGCACTTCCTCGCTTTCAGACCCGAACAACTCCATTGCTCCGGTAAATGCAGCAAACCCACCGGACGCACCCGCCGCAAAACTCAATACGGCATCCAAATTGGACGTATCGGACGCCATCCGGGTAATCTCGGCGGTTGCATCCTTGACCGCATCCCGTAATATTGCGGTTTCTTTGCTCAATTGCTGATATTCGGCGGTTCCTTGCTTACCCTCCAATCGTAACAATGCTAATTGCTTCGTTTGGTTCTCTATTTGGGTCGTCAAACCTTTTGCGGCGTCGGAATAGTTACCGACGTTTAGGGACGTTTTCCCGGTCGCTTCCTGCAACCGCTTCATTTCCTCGTAAATCGCTTTTGTTTCTGCAACCAATTTGCGCCCCTCTTCGGTCGCCTCTCTTTCCTCAACCGTCATGTTATTGAGGTATATTTTATTGATTGAGTATTGAGCGGATAAACGATTATATGAACCCTCGGCGGACTGATTTAACCGGGTCGTTAATTTGTTCAACTCGTTTGCCTCCTTTTGGGCTTGCTTCAATTCCGCCAATCGCTTTGCGTTCTCACTTTCCGCAAATGCCAAATCCCGTGCCGCCCGTGTCAATTTGTCGGTATCGGCGGACGCCCCCCGGATTGTTTTACGTCCGTTCTCGGTCGCCCCGCTTACCCCCTCCAATGCAGCCTTAACCGTTATCGCCTCACTCTTTATATTCTTTAAAGTGTTCATATAGGCGTCGGAAAGTTGGTCTAACTGATTTATCAACTTTGTAATCGAATCGTCCGGGCTTACAAGGTCGCTATATTTTATAGGGTTGTTATTATCTGCCATACTTAACGTTATTTGCGGGCAATTTGCCCCGTATTAAATTATCTTTTCTTTTCCATGTAGTTAATCAACCAAAGAAAAACAACGCCGCAAATCGCCTTATTTGACGCCGTTTTTATTTTTGGTTGGTTTCAACAACTCCTTTATCCGCTCAAATGCGTTGTAATACTCCAATACGGTGTATTTCTTTGGTTCCGGCACGTGCAAATGTTGCGATATGGTTAAACACATATTTTCAAACTGTTTATCGTACTGAATTTCCATGTTATCGGAACCGCTAAAAACAACCGGGCGATTATATAACAACAACATCGTCGTTATTTTATCAATTTCCGCCCGTTTGTCCTCTGTATCGCCGTTTATAATCGCATCCAACATTAACATTGTCCGGTTACGCAATTCGTCGTAATACTCTTTAATCGTCGCATCGTCGAACATACGGGGGAAATACATTTGCAATTCTTCATCTATTTTTTTTTTGACCGCTTCCATTTGGGCGGTCAACTCTTTAATTGGCACGTCGCCGAACATATCGACGACCTTTTGCAACCCGTCGTCGGATAAATCGTTGTACGGGGTTCCGTCGATTGATTTAACCAACACGGCAAACGCTAAACACTTCGGGCTTAACCCGGATTGAATGAAATACACGTTTTGCCGCATATTATCCAATTCGATTGCCGCCAATTCCGGGGTTTTGCTCCGGGCGTATCTCATTGCCTTTTCAATATGCGTATCGAAATCCTGCAAATCTGAACCAATCCCGGCATCAACCAATAACATTTTATTGTACTTATGAAAACGCAACATCGGCAATTCGTCTATTGCGTCGTATATCTCAACCGTGTATTCCCCTATCTTAACCGTTTTCATAGCAAATAACGTGTTATCATGGTTGAACAAAAAGGAACCAACAACAACGCCGGGTTCCCGGTTATAAACACCAAAAGGATTGCCAAAGCAACCCCCGCCCAAAAGGACAAACAGAAATCACAATTAAACATCTTTGCGAAAAACTCGTTGCCGTGGATTTGCACCCATTCGATAACGCCCCATTTGCGTAATAAGGTCAACCCGAATGCCGCAACCAAAGCAACCACGACCGTATAAAATAAAAATGCTTTCATATACTTGTTGTTAATCAGTTAAACACGTTTCATCAATACCCAATTCCCCGGCAAACCGGAACCCGGCGAACGGGTGCATTAAAAATTGGTTATCTATTTCGTCCAAAGTGAACCCGGCAAATATGTTTTCCGCCTTTGTGTACACTCTGTTTATTGTCATGGAACCGGAACGCAACCAAATACCGCCATTCAATACCCGCATGATTTGTTGTTTGACCGCCTCCGTATTGCGGTTGTTGGGGTCGTTGGTTATCGTGCGCATATCAAACCAAAAGATAACCGAAAACGGCGTTGTATATTTGTTTTGTTCGCCGGGGAACCAATCAATTTGTTGCGGGTCGTCCAACACGAAAAACGAAAAATTCCCTATATTACTATCCGGGGCAATCAACATATATTCATTGCCGCCGACGTAAATATTGGGCGTGTAATATCGTTTTCCTTGTATGGACTTAACCAACCGTTCAGAACGTCCAAAGGAATAATTAAGCCACGGCAACCCGTCCGCTAACCCCTTTTGAATATTTGCAATAACCCGGTCGAATAACTCCGGGTTCTTTATAATCGGTATTCTATCCATTTCCGTATATCGTTTTTTTTGCTTTGGTTAGCAAATCCGGGTAAACGTATTGCCAAATAAGTTTAGCAATATTTTCGTTCGTCAATCCCAATATTTGCCGCCCGTACTTTTTTATCAAATCTTCCGTCTTGAAATCCGACGCCTTAATTTCAAATTGTTTGTCGCCGACTTCCAAATAAAAACTACTCTCAAAATCGCCCTCATCCCGTAACGTTACCCGGTTAGTCGGTTGTCCCTTTTCCTCCTTTATGGCTATTGTTAGCGGGGTATAAGGTCGATAATCCATAATGTCAACGCCCAAACGGTTAATACCTTGTTCAAATAATTGTTCCTCGGCATTGGCATCAATGATAAACGCCGTTGTTATTCCGTCGTCGATTATGTCCCGTATAATCAACCCGGACGTCAACCCGTCGTTAAACGTATTAACCCGGTTGCGTAAATCAATTATTGATTGTAACCCCGCCATAATGCAATTACGTTGTCCGGTATTTAACGCCCCGGTTGTTGCAACTCAAACAAATACGGTCAATCCCTTGCGTATCTAACCGTAAAGCCTCAAACGCTTTTTTAAGGTCATAACCCAACCCGCCGGGGCGTCCCTCAACGTTCCCGTCCAACTCGTATAATATATCCATTTTAGAGGCGTTGGATTGGTTCCGGTTAACCCTTACGTTGGGGTTCATTGCCAACGTGCGCAAAGCGATTGCCGCAACTTGGCGTTGTATTACCGTTTGGAATATCGCCCGTTGTTCAACGATAAAATCAGTTAGGTCGCAACCGACGGTTATTTCACAATTCAACCCGTAATTTAGCGTATTAGTGTACATCGTGTATGCTATATCCCACAACTCCGGGTATTCGGCGAATGTTTCCGGGGCGTTATACATAAACGGGGAAATTTGCAAATACTTTGTCAATTGCCGCCATGCCTCAATATTGCCGTACCCGGTACACGTTCCGCACGGTTCGCCGCTCCAATCTTTCGACACGTTAATTGCTTGCATCCCGGCGGGCAAATCGTCTTGATTATAGCAAAGGAACCACGCACCCCCGGCGTTGTTTGCGTCGCTGATATAGGGCAAAAAACAATCTTCCAACGTAAACCATTGAAAACCGCCATTTGTTAGCGTAAAATTCAAATCAAACGTTTTTATAGGGTCAATCTGTGAACTATGGAAAAGGTACAATTTCACAATCCCGGTTCCGCCCGTCATTTGCAAGCCAACCCGGTGTATTTGTGCCGTTACTCCCATCGCTCGCACCGGGATAATCTCAAACCCTACCAACTTATGATTATTCGGTTGGGTTGCTCTGATACGTCCGGCACCGTCAAAGAACGTGCGACGCTCCAATAGGTTCTTTGTTTCCTTATCCAACCCCTTTATTTGGGTAAATGTTTGTACCGCCGTGGAAATTCCGTTGCGGGTCAAACGTTCTAAATAGTCGGACAATATGTTGTATTTCTCCCAAAAGGTCGAACCCTCGGCGGGAACCTCGGCGACGTTATCAACCAAAGCGACCCAATACAAGGGTTTGCCCGCCGCATCGTTGGCGTATTGTACCACGGTTTCGGCTTTCCATTCCTTTGTATCGTTCCAAACCGGGTATTGAAAGCCCCAATTGTCCGGGACGATTGCCGCCATATTATCCAACGTTACAAGCGGGTGCGCCCCTTGAAAATATAACCCGCTTTCGGTTTCTGTCAACCGTTCGGCGATTGCCTCGGCGGGATTATATGATTGCTCCCAACCAACGACGTTTAATAATTTATCTTGTATCTCTTTAATCCGGTACATACTGCGTAAATTAAAAAGGGGGCGGGGATAACCACCCCGTCCCCTCGGTTAAATAATCGTTCCGTATTGCGGTTTATGCGCCCGCACCACCACCCCCGGCGGGAAACTCGGTTGCGTTGGTAACGTAAACGGGCATTCCTAACGGTTCGTTCGGGTTGCGTGCTGCAATCTCGGCTTTGATAATCGGATTTGCCACGGTGTCCGGGTTGCTATTATATGCTACCATGTAGGCAACATCAACGCTAAACCCGAAATACTCCTTAACGGCACACGTCAAATCAGCTGTTGCGGCTCCCATAATCGCCGATTGGTCGCCAACGGCGGTATAATAATGCGAACCAACGGGCAAATCAATGTACGGCAATCGTACAATGTCCCATTCGTGGAAATTCGCACGGGTACGGCGGTACGCTTCACGGTCAACACGGGTTAAAATACCAACATTTCCATCAGCAACGGCAAACATTGTTCCCATTTTACCCGCTTCATCCGTTACGTTATTAGTGTAGTGCAATACTTTGTTGTCGTACTCCATACGCTTATTAACGTCGTTGTAAACGCCATGTTGCGCCAACTTGCGAATTAGACTATCAACCCCCGCATTTGCGATAAGATGGATATATTCCAGGTAACAATTCGCCCGCATGATTGGGTTAATGTCGCCCAAAATCTCGGTTGCCATTTGGGTTGGAACTTGTACCACGTTTCCGGTCTGCGTGTAGTTAAGCAAGGTTTTGAAAACTTGCGTTTTGTTCGCTTCCAATGCGGCAACGGCTCCTTTATCCAAAGCATCCGCCAACGCACGGGTTGTTTTCTCCATTTTGCGCATGAAATCGTGTTGGTACGAAATTTCATTGTTTGAATACGCCGCCGGAACCATTGTAAACCCGATTGCATAGGTAGTCCAAACAAGCGTTACCAATGCGGACGTATTTTCATTGTCGGCAATAACGCACGAACGCACGTTGCTAACTTGTACGTTTTCGTCGTAATTGATAACGGGAACTTGTACCGTGTTACCGATACTTGCTAATGCCCTATCTCTCAAATTAGGGCTAATAATTGAGCTGGGGGCGTTGGTTTGCTCAATAAAGAAATCCAATGCGCCGTACTCACACGGGCGGAACATATTACGGTCTAACTCCGGGTTCTCTATCCGCCAATTCTGTACTCTTGTTGCAATTAAACTCATTGTTTAAAAAATTAAATTGTTTATAAATGCGGGTTTACCCTTTACCCGTGTTGTCTTTTACTTTTCCGGCAATGCGGCAATATTGTTGTCTTTCCATGCTTGTTGCATTCCGGCGTCAAATTCAGCCGTTCCGACTTTTAACCCTTGTTGTTCCAATGTCGCCGTAATTGCGTCGTATGCCTCAACCCTCGTTTTTGCGCCGGATATGTCAACGGTAATATTACCGCCCGCACTGCCTCCACTTGGTGCGCCTGTACCGCCGCCCGCCGCTTGGCGTCCCTTATCCAAAATACCCATTGTTTCCAATTCACGGGTCAAAAGGTCGCCGGGGGTGTACGGGTTCAACTGATTGTTCGGGTTGCGCATGATTGCGCCGTTTTCGTCCTTAAACGCTAACATTTTGCCGCCCTTTCCGTCGTCGATAAATTCGGGGTTCATGCCCTTAATCTTTGCAATCGCTTGGTCTAACAAAACCTTTGTTGCGCTTTCCGGCAACCCTGCCTTAAACTTCAATCCGGCGGTTGCTGTCTGCAATGCCGTTTCAACACGAATGCCGAACACCTCGTTTGTGTGGGTTTGTTCGGCTTGGTCGTATTTCGTTTTGAGGTCGTTGTATTGGGTCGTAACGCTTTGCAAATCTGCCTTTGCTTGCTTCAATGCCTTTGCGGTTTCCGCATCCGTTGCACCGTCGGCAATGGCTTTTTCCAAACGTGCCTTTTCTTTGGTTAGGCTGTCAATCTGTGATTGCAGACCGTTTGCGCCCTCAACTTTGGTTTTGAACTCGGTTAATACTCGTTTGGCGTAATCAAACGTTTTTTCGGTTCCGTTCTTGGCGATACCGGAAACGGCTAAAATGTCCGCATCCAAACCGCCGTAAATTTCCCCGGTTTTCTTTGCTATTACGCTATTTTCGTCGTTGACTGATAACGTGGTTATCGCTGTCAATTGTTCGTCGGTTAATCCGGCTAATGCCGCATTTGCCTTTAAAACATCAATCGTTAATGCCATAATCTTTCCCTTTGATTATTAAATTAATATTCGGTTACTTTTTGCCCTCGGCTTTGGCGTCCGCCTCGGCTTTCGCTTTGGCATCGGCTTTGGCTTCCTTTGCAGTTGTCGCCGGGATAACGCCCGCCGCTTTCAATTCTGCCAAAATCTCGGCTTTCAATGCTGCCTTTTCCTCGGCACGGGCTTTGGCGTCCGCCTCGGCTTTCGCTTTGGCATCGGCTTTGGCTTTTTCCTCGGCGGCTTTGGCTTTTTCCTCGGCGGCTTTGGCTTTTTCTGCCTTTGCCTTTTCGTCCGCCTCGGCTTTCGCTTTCATGTACTCGTTGGGGTCGTGCAATACGGTAATTGTGTAACCCTGTTTTTTCAGATTGTCGGCAATGCTATTTTCATAACCCTTTTTGCCGAACTTCTGAATACGGGGAATTGATAACCGTTTGCCCGTTTCGCTGTCGAATTTCTTAATTTCGATAACGCAATGATACAAATGTTTCTCATTGTCCGGGACAATGTAGTTTTCGGGCGTAACGTCGATAATCGCAACGTCTTTAGTTTTGCCCTCGCTTACTTTCACTCGCATAATCGTTAAATTTACTTGTTATAAAATTTATCTTAGAGTTGAACGGCATATTATACCCAAACTCTAACACGTTCAAATATTCACGTTCAAATCTGCGTACAAAGTTAGCAAAATTCAACTTTATACGCATATCGTTTTCGCTGATAATCTGTTTATCGTACAAATCCAATACCTCGTTACGGGTCAAATGTCGGTACGGTTCCAATTCCGCCAACGTCAACATACGTTGCAATTGGGTTGGATTGTTCCGGTATTCCGTTTCGATAATTTGGTTTTGTAGTGCGTCTAATTCCGCCTCGCTTGCGCCGCTTTCCTTTGCTACCTTGTAACGTTCCCGTAACTCCGTTGCGTTGGATAAATAAAACTCCGTGCCGTAATTGACTTTTGCAGAAACGAACAAACCGCCATACCTCAAACGGCAAACGGTTTCATCGACGAATTGTTGCGCCGCCTCAAATCCCTTTTTTACCCGGTTTAATACCGTGCTTTGGCTCTCAAAATTCGCCTGTATTTGTTGCTCGTTCAATGCGTCCCGTGTGGTTATTTCCTCGTTGGTTCCAACAACCGACGTAATAATGTCATTCTTTAGGCGGTTTTCTTCCTCAACGTTATAATCCAAACTCCCACGGTCAACGGTTAGCATTTGCACCGGGTTACGCAAATCGGGTTGTTTATCCCCGTCCGGTATTGGTATTTCAACGAACGAACCGACGCCGTTAATACGACTATCCCCGCATTTGGGGCAACGCATCAAAAGCCCGGCGGCGTCCAATCTGTAAAACCCTTGTTTGTCTTTCAAAAACCCACCGTCGCAATAATCGCCATTTTCGCCGTTACTGAAATCGCATGATTGTTCGTAACCGGAATATATCGGATATGCTCCGTATAAATCTAAATGTCGTTTACTGATATGATAAAACAAAAACCAATCCAACGCCTCCAATTGCTTGGTTAGCGGGGATTGCTTAACGTCGGGTTCCGATAAACTCAACGGTTCATTCCAAAAGAAACGGGCGGGACAATAACCGACGTCGTGCGGGTTATCAATCAGCAATTCGCCGATATTGTGGTTTTTGTCCTCTCTGAAAACTCTATAACGTTCGTCGTCAATTACTGCGATACGTTCCCCGTCTTGCCTAAATATGATATAATCCATTACCCCCGTCGTCGGGTTGGCTCTGTAATCAATCACGGATGCAATAGGCAACCAATAGAAATACGGTTGCGGGTATCTGTCGGCGGGGTTTTGTTCGCTCGGCATATCGACAATAAGAACGCTATTTATTTCGGTTTGGAAAAACTCCCATCCTTTTGTACTCCAAATTTCCGGTTCGTGTAATACGTCTTGGCGGTAATACTCCCAATCGTCCCTTTGTTCCGGGTTTTGGAACTGATAATTGAACGCCGGGTTACGACCGTCAAAAATCCGGCTCAACTTATCAAAACAAACGCCCGTTACCTCGTTTGTCTTAACGGGGTAACGGAACAATGTTTTGAACATCTTAAATTTGTCATGCGGCAATAAGTTAGAAACAAATGCCATAAAGTCCGTAATCGGTTGGCAAATGTCAAACGACGTAATACGGGTGCGGGCGTGAAAATTAATGCGTTGTTGATGATAAACGGCTTTGTTTATCGTCTTACGCTTTTTCGGCTCCGTTATCCGTTTTTTTATTTCGTCTATACTCAATCCCATTGTCGTTGGTAAATTTAAAATCGCTGTTTTCGGGTAATTGCCAACCGCCGTTGTTTGGCATCCGCAACAACCTTTCGGCGTGCTTAATCTCAAATTCTTCGGTCAAATTGTGCGGCGGACAAACTAATTTAACCTTTGTAACCTTTGCCGCCATATCGTCAACCTCCTACAACGGCGGGTTTCAAATCGGTTAGCGGGTTGAAATCCGGGGCAACAATTGTTAGGTCGTCCGAATAGTTCGGCAAAAACGCCCATTGTATTGCGTTGCTGTCCGGGGCTTCCAATCCGCCGTGCGTTTTGTCCCCAATGAACAAAGAACGAATTGGAATAGGATAATACGTTGTTGGGGTCGTTTCGTCTTGTATGGCTTCAATACTTCCGTTTTCGTCAAACAGATAGACGCCCAAATTATCGCTCCAACTTTCGCATTGCAATTCTTTCATCGCCTTAATAACTGATTGGGGGATTTTACGCATTACGCCCGTGAACGGGTTAGGCTCACGTCCTATAATTTCCTCAACGCCTCCCAATGTTTCGTTACCGCCTCCAAAGGTTCGGGCGGCTCCGGCTTCGTTGGTCGGGGCTTGGATATACGGGGAAACGACAATCTTTGTACTATCAGCCGCCGCCAACAACGGCGTCCATGAAGCAAGCAAAGTAATTGCCTTTTCGCTCGTAAAACTGTTTTTGCTTCCATCGTCTTTGGTTAGACGCTGAAACGCTACCTTTTGGATTTGCCCGAAACTTTCGGCGCATTTTACGGCGGGAATATTGGGCAATGAAGCCGCCGCCGGACACTTACAAGTAATCATACTCTTTAAATTTTAACGTTAAAAATTACATTTGTTACCTCGTTGGGCTGTCCCTTTGCCCTCTGTATTACTTCTACGTTGCAAAGTTATAAACTTTTTCCGTTATAAACTTGCATATCTCAATTAAATTGTTAGTTACGACGTTTAACGCCCCGGTTTGCGTGTGCGTATGGTTGTATATTACCGTCGGCAATCTCTTTTTCGTAAATCCCGGTTAATCCGTCCTCCGGGTCGTCGTGCGTGTTCGCATCGAAATTGCGCAAAAAGGTTGTAACATGGTCGTAAATCGCTTTGTACCGGGTTTCCCAACCGAACGGCATAATAATACTTTGATTTACCATTGCGGACGCCGTAATTATCCTGCTTTCCTTATTGCCGCCTTGATAAAACGGGTCTGTCATTGCCCGCATTTTCTTTTTAATAACCTTTTCGTAACCCGCACCGCCGTTGTTACTCTCAACCCATACTTTTTGCGTGCCGTTCCTGTTAATCATTGCCGGAACGGTTACGGTTGTAACGTCCGTATTTTCGTCCGTCATTTCCATATCCGTAATTAAAGCAAATAACAACGGTTCCATACGCTTTGTTTTCTCGTTGAAAATCATGTTGTCCGATTTATAAACGTCATACGTGGCGGCAAACAAAAGGTCGTCCCCCTCATCGGCAACATCTATGTATGCGCCGGAACGTATGTACGTGCCGTAATCGGATTTTTCAACCCATGTTTTGAACGGTTGATATAATCGACCCTCGGCGGAACCGGGGTTGCCTTGATAGAGGCATTGAAATTGTACCGGGTCTAATGCTTTTTGCGCTTCCAACTTTTGCTTACTGTGTCGGCTTTCCCATAATGCCGCCCCCGGTTCCCGTGGGTCTATCTCGGTCGGTTCCCCGGTTTTCAATCCCTCAAAATTTATGCGCACCCACGCCCCCGGCGTTACGTTCTCTAAATCCGCCCAACACTTAACATCAATAATCGTTTCGCCGCTCTTTTCAATGCGCCCTATCAAATCGTCGTCGTGCCAACGGGTAAATACAATCAATTCTTGACTATCGTTGTGTAAACGGGTGCGTACAACGGTTGTGTACCATTTCCACGCCGCCGCCCGTACTATCGGGCTGTTACCCTCGGCGTAATCCTTATACACGTCGTCCAATATCGAAACGTCCACGGTTTTAGACGTCAGCGAACCGCCACGACCGACGACACGCAACGACCCCTTACGCCCTACCATTTCGATAACATCGGAATTGCGCAAATAGGTATTAGCCATTGTTACGACGTTTGACCCATTTAAGTACGTGCCGGGGAATAATTCACGATACCGGGGCGTGTCGATTATTCGTTGAACGTCCCGGTTAAAATCCCGTGCGATTGTCGCCGCATACGAACCGATACATATTTTGCGGTCGGGGTCTAACCCCAACATAAATGCGGGTAATTTACGGCTCGACCCCTCCGATTTGCCATGTTGGGGCGGTTGTTGTACAATCATCTTTCGTATTTTGCCGTGTGCAAACATATCCAACAACGTATAATAAACGACGTGGAACGGCTCTAATACTAAATCCGGTTGCATATACCGGGCAAAGTTTATAAGGCGTTTACGGGCGGCGGCTTTAACAAGCAAATCCGGTTGTTGCCGGATTGCGTCGTACATCTGCAATAATTGTTCGTTGTTCATTGCTTTGCTCCTTTCTCCCATTTAGCACACGCCCGACGACCCCGGACAATGTAATATTGATAATGCGGGCAACGTAAACAAATCGGGTTCCCGTTCAAATCCCGGTGTCTATGGTCGTCCGTTATCCATTCAGAAAAACGGCACGTATCGCAAATTTCGGTCGTCCATTCCGGTTGCTTGGTTCCCGGACGGGGTGCGGTTACTCTCTTTGCCATTATTGCGCCCCTCCTTTCTCGGCTAATGCCTTTTGAAACTCGGCGGATTGTAGTTTGTCAGCAACCGCAAACAACATATCGTCGGGGATTGCTTTAACGTCGTACTTTGGTTTGTCGTCGTCGGTCGTGGCGTTATATCCGGGTATCTCAATTTTAACCGGGGCGTCAAACCCTAACATCTTTGCCCGGCGTTGTTGGATATTCAAAAGCAAATCTAAAAACCGGGGGTTCCCGGCGGACGTTTCGGTTGCGGTTTCATTGTACCCGTAATATTCCGGGTCGGCGTCCTCGGCATCGGTTTTGATTGGTCGCCCTTTGTTGGTTTTCTCTTTGGTGCGCATCTTTCCGGTTTTCGACGCTTCCCACGCCTCCCATGCTTGTTGCTCCATTTTATCCAATTTGCGTAATTCTTGTGTAACGTATTCGTCGATATTATCCAACCGTTCCCGTTTCCACTCAATAAGGCATTGTTGCAAATCGTAATAAACCATTTGAAAGGTTATTGTATAACCCATTCCACGGGCGGACAAATCCCGGTTCAATGCGTCCGCAATTTCCCGGTATGAATACCCACGCAAAAACAAATCGGCACAAAACCGAATGTCGTAAATTCGTTGTTCCTCGGAACGCTTATTGTAGCCTAATGGCTTCTTTCTCTTTTTCATCGTCAAACCTCTTTATAATGTCAAACGGGGTATAAAATCAACCTTTTGCGCCTTTTGTCTTTAACCTCCTTTCGGTTCCTCGGTTCCTTTGTCCTTTCCGTCCTTTGGTTCCTCTTTGGTTCTTTCGGCTCTCTGTGTTTCTTTTTCCCGTTCCCTCCTTAAAACGTGTTTACCCTTTACAAGTTATTTGCGGGGAATTTCCATTTTAAGAGGCTTTTGTTATTAACTCAATACTTTTATCGTCTTAATGGTTATCTTTTAACCACGGGGCAAATTTACGGGTTTTCCGGGGCATTGCCAAACCTTTGTTATCTCATGTACATAAACGGCAAAACCCCGGCTTTGTTTCCGGGGCTTTTATGCCTATTGTCCTATACCGTTTTCGTATCTCCCATTTGAGCAACGAAAATAATGTTGCGTTCCACGGGGGTTGCTGTATTCCGTTCCCCCTTTTATTTCCTTTATTGCCAAACATACCGGGGCGGGCTTTCCATTTACCGGAAATTCCGGGTTAAAATATCGACACGTTCCGCATATCTTTTCGGGGCGTCGATTATCCGGGGCGCATTCGGTCGGCATATTGGGAATTTCCGACGAACATTTATTTTTCATTGCGTCGCCCTCCTTTCCGTTTATTCTTTGCCCGGCATTTGTTCCGGGGGTTCTTTTTCAAATCGACCCGTTGGATTTGTATTTCGGAACTGGGGAACATATCAGCAAAGAACGCCGCCATTGCTTCCACTTCTTTTGGGATGTTGTGCGCCTCCGGTTTCTTGTACTCCCTTTTACGTTCCGGTTGGTTTTCCATTTGGACGGCGGGGCAAACGTCGATAAGCGGGCAACCCTTACAAGTGTTCACGGGCTTTGCTTTCTTTTCGCTTTCGCAAATCGCTTTATATTTCCGGTCGTAATCCGCCGTTCTAAATCCGTGGTAATCGTCCCGGTGTGCGCTTGCACGTGTAAACATTTCCATTGCTTCAACCGCAATGCGGGCTAAAATAAAATCCGGGGTATCATTAAACGCCTTTTCCATTGAATTACGGTTTACTACCTCGGCAATCTCGTTAATAAATTGTTCTCTGTTAATCATCGCTCTATTATTTTTTGGGTTTATATTCTTGGCAACGTAAATTCCCGCACCTTTGTTCAGATTTGAACGCCTCACAATAACCGTTCCCGTTTACGTCCTCATACATGAAATTGGAACAATCGCCGCAACCTTTGTTCGGTTCGTGCGGGTGTGTCCGTTTATAATTTGGGTCGGTTTGGCGTCCTTTTACTTTGTCGTATGCCATTTCCAACAAATCCCGTTGCGGTATGCCTAATATTGCAGCGGAATGAAATACAACGGCGTTAAGGTCTGCCAATTCATCAATTACGGCGTTCATGCGTCCGGGGTCGTCGAATGTCGGCATTGCGTGTTTTACCGCCTCTTTGTACTCGTTAAATTCTTCCTCCATTTTCCGGCAACGGGACGCAATATTTGTTCCGAACAACTCATTAAACAGATTGGCAATTTGAGCAACAACCGGACGGGCGGGTTGCTCCGTGTAATTCTCGGCGGGGGTTCCTTTTGGTTCAAATTCCCGTTTAAAATCCTTTTCCGGGCGTGCGGTAAATCGTCCGTTCAATTCCCGGATAATATACCAACTTTCCGGCACGTCAACGAATATGCCGTTGCCATTGGGAAAAGAAAATATTGCTTTGCCGTCCGGTGTGCGGGGCGTTACAACGGTTCCCCCTCCGGTAAACCTCAACACGTCGTCCACATTGTCCCGGCGAAATTGGATTGCGTCAACCTCTAACAAGGTGCGACAATACCGGGTTCCCGCCGTGGCGTCCGGGTCAACTAAACGGGTGCGCATTTCCTCCGGGTATTCCTCCGGGTCGTACTTCATAAAAACCGACTGCCTACCATCGGCATAAAAGAACTCAATAAGACGGTCGCCCAATCGTCCCCGGATTGCCTGTTTTAACGCCTCAATCCTTTGTCCCTCGGCTTTATCGTTTCCCTCGCTTCCATTTTGCGCCCAACTCAAACGTATTGAGGTATCGGACGCCGTAACCTCAATTTCTTGTTTTGTTATGTCCTCAATCATTGCGCACATATCGCAATCAAAGGGGCTTAATACTTGTTTGTTCATCGCTCTAAAAATTTATTTGTTATTACTATCCGGGTCGGCTTCAACCTTAACCCCGGCAATTGTTCCGTTATAATTAAATTCCAATGTTTCGACGCCCTTAAATCCCCCGACGATACGCAACAAACGCCAATAAATCGTTTTCCGGTCGCTCCTATGGAATTTATCGCATTGCCTACCAATTCCGGGGCAATCTTCCCTTTTGATTTTGCAGCGAACGCAACGTTGCGTAAACATTGCGGGGTTGTTGTTGGCAAATCGTGCATCCGCCGCCGTCCATATCTCGGCAATCAATACCATACCCCGGTAAACGCAACGTTCGCCGGGGTTGTACTCTCTGTTTGGGTCGAACGGTTCGGGTTGCTTTACTCTCATTCTTTGCCCGCTTCGTTTACATAGTCAAACAATGCGTCCAAATCTTCCTTTGCGCCTTTTACGCAAATTCGCACCCTATCGCCGCCCGCTAATGCGGTTTCGACAATCTCGCAATTATACCGGGGGGCGTTTATCTGTATCATTGCCGCCGTGGTATTCGTTACAAACTCGTTTCTTTCTTCCATGCTCTCGGATTTTTGTAGTAAATAAAATGTTTCCGTTGGTTCGTTCTCGCTTTGGCACGCCCCCAACAAAAGCGTTGCCAAAGATAACAATAAAATCTTTGCTTTCATCGTTTTACCTTTCTTTTAATCCATATAAACCGTATGCCAATGCCGACAAACAATATTTTTGCCTCAATGTCAACGTAACGGTCGTAACCGTTGACCGCATCCACGGACACGCCGGGAACAATAAACCAACTCTTATATTTCCAATATTCCCGGACGTAAACAGATACGCCAACCCGTCCGATATGGAACCCAATTTGCGCCGTATGTACGTCGCCATTGTTGCGGATAATTCCAACTTGTTTTTTACTCATTTCCTTTTCTGTTTAATAATTCGTAACTCTGTTTATCAACTACCAACGCCCGTGGGTATTCGGTTATAACGCCCTTTGTGTAAACCAAATTGTAAATACCTAATTGTCCCTTAATTGGAAACTCAACAACCCGGCGGGGGTTCCGCATCAGCCAACCGAACCCCTTTGTAATGGATTTACGTTTTTCGGGCGGTATGCGGGTATTCTCCCAATCTTCCGGGGTAAAATCGGCGACGGGCTTAACGTCGTACAATTCAACCAATCCCAAAGTAACGCCGCTTTCATATCCCGCAATTACGGGATTAGCAGACGAACAAACCATTAAATCGCCCCGGTACGGCGTGTTTTTGCTGCGTACCTCAATACATTTTTCTCCGTAAACAATCCCGTTGTCCTCATACGCCGCCGTTACCAACTGCGTTGCATACGGGTTTTTAACGGTTAATGCCCTCCAACGGTCGTGTTGGGCGGGCTTGTAATCTTTGCTATTAAACTGCATTTTGTTTTTTATTAAGTTTTACCCTTAAATCGTATATCTCCAATAAATCCAATATATTACTATCCGGGCGCACTCGCATAACTGAATTATCCGAAAATATAATATCAATCTCAATATTGGCTTTTTGTGCCACTTTTTGAGCCTCTGAAATTGCGGTTGTTATATCGCCGCATATTTGGGCTATGAATTTAACGTGTGCCATTGAATAAGTCATAATTAGCCGGGACACAATAACCGGGCAATGTTTCCCGCTCAATCCCGGACGCCTTTATAAAACTATCTTTCCAATATATCCGGGGCGTTTTGTCCGGGTACGCCTCCCAATAGTCGAACACGTCGTTGTAAAACGTCAATGTTTCCCGCTTGGTATATCTACAACCGCTTTGCAACCCTATCTTAAACAAGTCAACAAACGGGTACGACAAAGCAATTACAGAAAACGCCCGGTCAAACATTCCCACGGGGATTGGTTCCACGCTTGCAAAGGTACGGAACCCGTGGCGTTTTGCCCGTGCCAATGCGTTTATACGCATCCGGTTTGGGCTTGCGTTCGGCTCCAATTCGTCGCATCCGGTCAACGTGGAACCAATGGCAATGCGGGATTTATCCCAACCCTCGGACGCCTCGGCAAAGTCAATTAAAATATTGATACCCTCGGCGCATTTGCTCAACACCTTAACCGGGACGCCGTGGCGTTGACAAACGCCGATTGCTTGACGGGTCAACCGTTGCGTTTCCGGCAATAACGGGTCGGTCGTAAACGAAAAGAATAACCCCGTTTTTTGCAATTCGTCCTTATGCTTCAACAACTCATTCGTAAATATATCCAATGCGTATGGATATTCTCGCAATGTCTTTTTCAATTCCGGGGTATTTCCTCCCAACACTTTTGCGCCCCGCCCTTTCCGCAAATAACAATACGTGCATCCGTTGGAACAACCAACGTAAAAATTGGCGGCGTTCTCGGCATATTCCCCGGCTTTTCCTTTTGGGCTGTAAATAACCCGTCCGTTTATCGCTCCCATAACTCAAACAGATTAAAACGGTAAATCGTCGGTTCCGTCGGGGGCGGGTGCATCCGGTACGGGCGGCGGCGGGGCTTGCGTTCCGGCTCCGGTTCCTTTGGGCGTCAACATTTCCATATCGGTTGCGACAATCTCGGTAATATACCGTTTCACGCCTTGCGCATCGTCATAACTCCGGGTTCTTAATTCCCCGTCAATATAAAGTTTATCGCCCTTTTTGACGTACTGATTGGCAACTTTCGCTAAACCATTTTGCAATACTATGTTATGCCATTCGGTACGCTCCGGAATTTGCTTTCCGTCCCTTGTGGTAAAACCTCGTTTCGTGGTTGCCAACGAAAAGGTCGCAACGCAACCGCCGTTGTCGAACTCTTTAAAATCCGGGGCTTTTCCTGTATGCCCCAATAAAGTAACTTTGTTTACACTCATATTATTTGAATTTAATACCATCCAACAAATACAATTTCTTATTATCAGACCAACCCGCCGCCATGTTTAAGGCTTTCCGGTCGTCGTCGTGTACAAATTCGCAATACCACGAATTGCCTCCAACGTTCGCTTTTTCTTTCAGTCGTACCAATTTACCGACAATGTAACGGGCAAATTTGGCGTACCCGCTAACCTCAGATATATGAATAATGCGACGTTCGGCGTTTATTTTTGGCAATTCTTCGATTTGGGGGCGTTTTTCCTCGGCGGGGTATCTTTGTACCCTCTGAAAGTCTTTTTTGATTGACGACCGGGAAATTGCCCCAAAATCGGGGGTTCTCTTTTTTGTTCTCATTAACTTAACCTTAATTGTTGATATTCGGATTTAAGTAACTCAATCAACCGCATATTTGCCGGGTAAATTCTCATTCGTTCCCGGTCGCCATTCTCCCAACGGTTATGGCTTTCAAAACAAAGGATATTGATATTGCGGGGGTCGTGCGCTATTTCCGGGTGCGCCCCACGGGTCAAAATGTGGGAACAATAGACGGCGGAATAATTCGCCAATGGCTTTAATGTTTCCTCGCATCGGTGCGGCTTATGCTCCCAAACCCAACGGAAAAACCGTTCATTTGCCGCCATGATATTTGCACCACGCCCGAAAACACAATGTCCGAACAATTCCCGTTGTATCTCAACCCTCAAATGAATATCCATGCGGAAATTACGCAAATCCAAAAGGGGATTATACCCCCTTTGGATGCAATAATTGTATTCGTCCCGGTCTGTTAGCAAATACGGTTCCATTGCCTTACATATCCCCGGTTTCGTCGTTTTCCTCGTTTTCGTCCGCCGGGTCGTCAACGTTCGGGAACAATCCGTTGTCCTCTATCTTTTCGGCATTCAATCCGGGTGCGGGTTCGCCATCAGCCCCGAACAACTCCAATTGCGCCTTTTTACCCTTGAAAAGAAAGGCGTAAACCTCGGTTTCAATGTCGGCGGCAATTTCTTCTAATTCTTCCTCAAACCCGAACGTTTCCGTATTGAATTTAAGGCGGGGCGAATTGATTGCGGTTTTCTGATTGTTAGACACGGTAAATAACCCGGTTAAAACAACCCCTACGTTATCGTCTTGACCGGAAAAGGACACGCCCCGAACCTCTATGTTTTTCAACATTTCGTCGGCAAAATCCCGTGATAATTCGCTTTGCTTTTTGGTTGCCTTAAAATCGGACGTTTCAACCATTGAAAGAAAGGACGTAATATTAAAAATCCGTCCCATGATTGGGCGCAAACGGTCGAAACAATCCCGCAAATCCGGGTGTATGTCCTTTGCACTTTCGACGTGGTATTTGTTCGTGTAACTCTCATTACCAATTGTTTCGGTAACTTCATAATGTACGTCTAACCCGCCGTCCTTTAATGTCTTGACTTTCGACAATGCAAACGCCTTTTCGCTTGGTATCAACATAACGTTTGCGGCTTTTTTTTCTTCGCTCATATTGTAATATTATTTGTTGCCGGGAACCCGCCCGGCATCGGTTTTATAAATCATCTTCAACGTATCGTTTTAATTCCGTTTGGAATTGTTCCCGTTCGTCGCTTTCACGTTCTAACAATTCGTCGTACAATTCCCGGTCGAATATATCGTTAATCGCATCGTCCAATAAGGAAATCAGTTTTTCCGGTTTAACGGCGTCTAACTCCACTTGACCCAATCCGTCCCAATTGGCGGTACGGCTGTCTGTTTCCTTTGCCGGGGCGGGCGGCAACTTCCATTCGATAACCTGTTGTTCCATCAACGCAATACGTCGTATTTCGACCCCAAAAATACCGAACTTTTGCAAGTTTTCGCCAATCGACCGGGGTATATCTTCGCCCGACGGGTCGTAATCGCCAAAATATAGGATAACACATTGTTTGCCGTTGGCTTGCGCCTCTCTCAATCGTTCGGACAATTCAAACAAGAAAGTCAACGACGGATAACCTTTACAAGCCCCAACCGCAATATCCCAATTACGGCACGGTTTCGCAAAAACGCCCTCCAACGCTTTCTTTTCAATCAATATTTCCGGGTAAATCGGTTGGTTTTCCCAACGGTTTTTATGATACGAACGCATCCACGCCCTAACCTGCGCTTTTGCTTCGTCTTGCTTTTCTTCCAAATCGGTTGGTTCCGCTTTAGTTTCGCCACACATTGCCCTATCTCGGTCGCTGAATGCCTCAAAGTCAACCCGCCCGTCCCATCGTGCAACCTCCATTGCAGAAACAACACGTTTATAGTGCTGCAACGTGTTTGTCATACCAATACTAACTAACTGATAATGCAACGCACGGATTGTCAAAACTCCGGGTTCATATCGGCTTAAAATCTCAACGGAATTTTCAATTATCCAATCCCTTGTAAATTCGTCTTTTGTTCGCTTTGCCATTTCAAAAATCGTTTTCGTCCAACAATTCCCGTGTTTTACTATTCGACGGAACCGCCGGGCGTTCCGGTTCCGGGGTTGGTTCCGGGACGGGTTCCCCGGTTCCGATTGGTTCCGTTACCGGGTTGGGGTCGTGGAACTCAATATTGCGCCCGCCTTTGGGCTTTTCCGGCTCAAATTGGGCTTTGAGTTGTTCCGCCAGGTATTCCTTTTGCGCTAACTCAATAATCCCCAAATTAACCAATTCCGGGACGCAACGACGCAACGCCCGTATGTCCTCCAATGCGTCATGCGCCGGGAATGTTTCGCCGGGGAACAACTTACTATATAATTCCTCTAATTTTGGGTATTTACCCGGTCGCCCGTTGGCGTACAATGCACCGACAAACCTAATAGTTTTCATCATTGTATCAATTCGTTTGCCTTTGTGCAATGCGTCCTCAACGTGTGCGTCGTAATATTCCCGTCCACAATAGCGCAAAACGTTTGCTTTCAACATGGAACTATCAAAGTAAATATTATGCGCACATACAAGCGGGGCGGCGTTTGCATCCGCTAAAAATTCGTCCACAACCTCGGCAAATGGTACGCCCTCTTTAATTGCCCGTTCGGTTGTTATACCGTGTATTGCGGTTGTTTCCGGGGGTATCTCGTAATTGTCCGGCTTGATTATATAACTTTTTTCTTTGTCGCCCAACGACCATGCCAATTGTACGACGTGCGGGAATTGCTCAAAATCCGCATCCCATTTCAAACCCTTTGCCGGAACCCCGGTTGTTTCACAATCAAAGAAACAAATGTCTTTTAATTCAAATTTTTGCATAACCTTAAATCATTAAATCGTTAATTATTACTTTCGCTCTCATTGCGGTATTTATCCCGCTTTTTCTCCAACTCCAAAACGTCCCGGTTTTCCTCAATATATTGTTTTACATCTTTGCGGCAATATGGTTGGTTCTCTAACCAAAGCAAATGCCAATACGGTACGTTTTCCATCGGTTGCCCCTTAAATTTACCTTGCGGCATCGGGGATTTGTCGTTTAATTCCATACTAAAAAAGTCTTTTTTGCCCGTCCTCGTTGGGGGTTTGTTCAACATATTTTGCCCGTGTAATCCAAACACACCCGCATCGCAAACACTTTATCCGGCTGTAATGCTTTGGCGTGTATTCGTGGCGGATAATCCGCCAACCCGCCAACGGGTAATTTTTCCGCTTTCCGTTACACTTGCAAAACATACCTACAACGTTCGGGGGTCGTCAATAAATGTATTGTATTCCTCGGCGGCTATCTGTTTGAGCGTTTCGATATGTTCGATTAACTCGGCGTTCGACAAATCCGCCACGGTGCGCAAATCGTGGGAATATACCCCCGTTTCCTCGTTGACCCGTTCAACGTACATAATCGGGGAAAATTCCCGCAAACGTCGTTCGGTTTGTTCCTCTGTAAGACGTTCGCCCGCCTCCCAAATTGCGTGCTTAAACGTCGGTACAACATAGTTGAAATAATACCCTTTCAAAGCCTCGGACGAACCGGGGGACGCAATAATAAACCGGGCAATAATGCGGGAACCTTTCCAACCCTTGAAAAACTCGTTTAATTCCCCCATATACATTGCCAACCCGCCGTTATTGTTTATTGTTCCCGTCGCTGTTATTTCTCGCTTTTTCATCGGCTATTAATTTTTGCATTGTCTTATTAAACGCTGTCATTCCGATTATATGGATAACGTCCCGTTCCGCCCGTGATAACTTCGTTTCCCGTTTATCCAATACCTTTGCGAATGTAACAACAAATTCGCCCGGCTCCAACAATCCGGCATTGTGTAACCCGTCGATTGGGTGCGCTTTCAAACGCTCGGTCGCTTTCAATTCTTTGCGGGCTTTTTCCCGGCTTTCCCATATTTCCCGAACCTCGGCGGCGGCATTGTCGTAAAACAATCGCATTTTCAAAACATCGGCAATTGATAAATCAGCCACGGCGGTTGGTTGTTCTTTTTCCGGCTCCGGTTCCGTCGTAACGGGTGCAACCTTACCGTTGTTCACTCCATAACCAAATAACGCAAAATCGCCCTTTGTCGGGTCGTCCGGGAATATCTCGGCGAAACGGTCGGTTATCTCAATGGCTGTTTGCAAATCCGGCGTCCGACGTTTTACAAGCCCCAACCGCAATGCCTGTTTATGTACGTGGGTATCTAATGGAATGATTAAATTACGGGGGTCGCAAATCGTCCACAATCCAAAGTCAACCGGGGAACCGTGGCGACACATCCAACGCAAAAACATACATAAGCGTTTGCAACCGCTTTTCGTTTCCATATCCGGCACGCCCTTAACATCGCCGAAAAGACGTTGTAATTGCTCCAATGGACGCCCGCCCGGTTGCGCTTGCAATGCCTTTTCCATGTTCTCAAACTTACTATATACGTCAAATAAGCGGGCGCAAAGGTCGTGAAAATCGGCGTATGTAAACGTTCTATAAAAATTCTCTTTACTGCCTTTGTATTGCTTCCATTCCGGGGCGGTTCCCTGCGTATCGGTTCCAACAATGTAATGATACGGCGCACCCTTGAAAATTTTCCGGTCGATAAAATCCGCCTTTTGGATTATCTGTTTGCGGGAACCCCACGCAATCCACGCCGTAACAAATGCGCTAATCTCAATATTTACCCGACTATCGTAACGGTGCGGGATTTGCACCGGGTCGGATTGGATAAACTCGGCGGTTTCGTATTGTTCCGCCCAACGTTTCAAATTATCGTTCAATGTATATGCCATTGTTTTAGATTTTAAGGGGACGGAAAGCCCGCCCCCGGTTATTATTCGTTTTCCGTGTATTCCTCAACAACTAAATCAGTTTGTCCCCGCTTTACTTCCTCTATAAAGCCCTGAAAACCGTTTGCCCTTGCAATGTCTATAATGGCCTGTAAACGCTTTTCGCCCAAACTTTCGCCCCTTGCAATGCGGAACACCTTAACCGTCGGATTGCTTGCAATAATCAATTTGGCGGCAACCTCCATAATTTGACTATCTGAAACTTTCCCGGCGACGAACGGCACGCCGTTTAATTCTAATCCGTCGTCCGTGAACGAAAGCCCGGCAATCGGTAATTTGGACGTGGCAATAAGCGTTTCCCGCTCCTTTGCCAATGCGCCTAATTTGTCCTCAAACGTGCGGGCGGTTTTCTCGGCGGCTTCCTTTTGTTTCTTCTTTGCCATGTAATCCACAACCAACGCATTGATACGGTTGTGTTCCTCGGCTTTTTTCAGTTGTTCCGCCGTGTCTAATTGTTCCGGGTTGTTGGCTTCGTATTCCTCTAACCATTTGTCGGCATTCGCTTTGCGTTTCACAAACTCGGATTTGTCGTTTACAATAACTTGCAACGTTTCCTTATAATCGTTTTCAATGGCTTTTTTGTTGGCTTTCGCATCTTCTTTGGCTTTTTCCAACCGGGCGTTTGCCTCGGCAATTATCCGGGCAACTTCTTTTTCCTCGGCGGCTAATTTGTCGTCGATTGCCTTAATATTACTTTTTCGGGTTTCTTCCGCCTCTTTAATTCGTCCGGGGATTGCCTCCAATTGTTCAATCCTTTGTTGCCGGGCTTGGCGTACCGTTTTCGCTTTCTCAATCAACCGGGCATTTTCGTTTTGCTCTTCCATCAACGCCGTAATATCCTTTTTCTCGGCATACGTTTTGACGTCGCCGGGTTTCAATTGCTTTTCAGCGTTGGCGCAAATGGTTGTGTACGTCTTGACCTCGGCGTTGGCGTCCTTTCGTTTGTCCTTAACGGTCGTAACCTCGGCGTCAATTTCTGCAATCCGGGTGCGCACCTTTTCCGGCAACAAAGCCTTTACAACCTCAATTTGTTTGCGGCGTCCCTCGGCGGTTTCGCTCCAACGGGAAAACTCCACGGCGTCAAAGTCTTGGTAGCCGAAAATCTTTTGCAACATAGAAACGTTATCCGAACGCATCCCGGTTGTTTGGGATTTAATGGATAACGTCCCACGGGGGTTGGCTTTGGTAAACTTTAATTCGACCTCGTAATTTTCGCCGTCGTTACCTACAACCATTTTTGCAAACCCTTTGTCCTCTCCATTTTTCAACACGGCGTCCCGGTTCCCGGTCAACATTGCGCCGATTGCTTTTAAAAGGGTTGATTTGCCTAACTCATTGTCCCCGGTAATGAAATATACATTACCCTCAAAATCTGCGTTGAACTCTTTGATAACTTGAAAATTCAACAATTCCAATTTCTTAATATACATCGCTCTAATTGTTTATGCCGGGGTTTCCCCCGGCGGTTATTACTATTTTGTTGTTAATCTCATTCGTTGGTGTATCATGGTTTGCACCTTGTTAAGCGCATCCCGGTTGGCGTCAACCTCTGACCGGGTACAATCAGCAATGAAAATTTCCAAACTCTTATATAAGTCGTTTAATTCCTTTGCCGTCATTGCGTGCCGAACGGCTCCCAATTCGTCTTTATCCATTTTTGCAAACTCTTTTAAGCGTTTCTAAATCCCGGCGTTTGGGTTCGTCGGCGTTCTTTGTCGCATCAATCAACGGCATATCATTTGTTTTTGCCGTCCATTGTTTCCCGGTAACGGGGGACGTGTAGGTTACTTTGTAATGTCCGTACCCGGCAAATTCAAACCGGAAATCGCTAATTGTTGTTTTCGCTCTCATATCTTTTAATTTTAGAGTTACCGGGAAAACGCCCGGTCGTGTTATTATCATGCCGCAAATATACGTATAGTTTTTATATTACCAAAACTTTTATCTTTTATTTTCGGCTATTTTTTTTATTTTCCGCAATAATCGCCCCAAAATAACGCATTTACCCACGCCGTCAAACTCAACTAACATATTGCCGTTGCGCCCTCTTATACATTTACCATCAGAACGACGAACCGCCCGGCACGGCATACGTCGCAATTCCGGGCGGGTCAATCGGTCGCCTAAATAGATATAATCCATTTCGTCCATATCAAAACAATTTCATTTGTGTATCGGTCAATACAGCAACGACCGCATCAACTTTGCGTTCCCAACTTTCCAACGTTGCCAATTTTTCCGGGGTTGGGTTCCGTTGGCAACGTCGTTGGTTGTGCCGCATCTGTTTTACCATTTCCGCCAAATCTTTTGCCGTTATTTTTTCGGGATTTTCGATTTGCGGGGCTTTTGTTTCGTCTGCCATATAAGCAACCATTTGAATAATTAAACGTCCCTACGGGCTTAAAATAAACGGTTGTGCATTTGTTGGGGCAAATTTTCCAAAACCCAACGTGGGTTGTTTTGTAAAATGAACCGTCCAAAGTGCATTATTAACGTTGCGTCCGCATTCCACAACGCCGGGGTAATTTCCGGGTATAATTTCCCGGCAATATCCCGGAACCGTCGTTTGCGGTCTGCCTTTTCCTCCTTTTTCCCTTTTACTTTGATACGCAATTTAAGGTCGTTTTGCCACTTCATAGCATTAACCAAAACAAATGGTATTTCGGCGACGGTTATAATAGCTTTCAAATGCTCAAAGTTTTGCAACATCTTTTGAATGCGGTACAATTTACCCATATTTGCCCCGGCATCCCCAACCGTTACGTCGTCCGGGCGAACGCTCAATTTTTCCAAAAAGACAATCGGCGTGCAAATCTCTTTGTAGTAATTGAGAAAATCCCGTATCTCGTTTATATCTTTCGGCATCTTTATTGCCGTTGCATTGTGGTTGGGTCGCCAAACCACGATACCCCCGGCGGCTCCGGGGTCAATTCCAATAATGCAATCTATTTTCATTTTTCAAATCTCAAATAATGGTAAATATAAATTTCGTCCTTAATCATTTGGTCGAATGTTCTTTTAATCTCTTTGCGCCGGGCAACCTCAAAGGCTGTAAAATCAATTTCCGGGCTTCGGATTCCTTGTTTCCGAACGTGGTAAACCGTAAATTCATTTACGAACCCACGGGCGGCACGTGCCAAAAATCGGTTATACGCTTCTTTCCGGTCGTCCTCGGTTTCTTTCACTTCGTCCGCCAACCGAACACCCAACAACCAATTATAAACAAACATTTCGTCCGCTAATCCAAACTCCAAACGCCCGGTATATTTGTAGCGCAAAAAGCACATTAAACAAGTCATAACCGATTGATTGCGATAATACCGGATTTGCTCCGGGCTGAACTCTTTTTTCGGTTCCGGTAATGCTGTATATGCTTTGCCGATAACTTGGTTTTGTTTCCGGCAATATGCGTTCAATACCTTTGCGAAATAATCAGCGTTGAATTGTTGGTAATGTTTCCGTTCGGCGTTCCCGTCCCTATCCTTTGGTAAATAGTCGTCCAATTCCCCGGTAATCAGCAATTCAAACGCTAATTTAACCTCCGACAATGTTAATTGCGAATAATAGCGTTTGAGCAAATCCAACAACCGGGTACAAATATACGTCCAATCGTCCCGGTTTTCCGTGGGAATGATAAACCCCACGTCCATTGCGATAAACCGGAACATTTGCCCGGTTTTAGCAATCAACGTTTCGTCGTCAATCTCGGCAATCTGTTTTTTTGTGGACGCCACGAAAATATACTTTTCAACCGGGGTTAATGCTTTGGCAACCTCCGGTAATTCAACCATCGCCCGGCGTACCTCAATTGCTTTTGCCGTTCCACTATAAAGCAAAACGGCGGCGGATTGTCGTTTTTCGGGCAACGTTTGTGGCAATCTGTTTGTCTTTTCGGGTAATGTTTCCATGTTAATAATCATCTTTCAAATACTCAATAGCCCCGGCAACATTTAATCTTTGCGTTGGGGCTTTGTATTCGGGTTTCAAATGCAATTTTTTCTTTTCGACGTCCCCCCGTATGAAATTGCGGACGGTCGCCAACCAACCGTTTTTAGTGCGCTTCATATTCTTTTGGTCGCTCCAATCGCTAACAGAATGAAAGTAATAAACCAAATCGACCTTTTCAAATTCCGGGGTCGCAAACTTACTTTCAAACTCTGAATAATCCACGCCGACGCCGTTTTCAAATTTAACCATTTTGTAAACGTCGGAATTGCGGAACAATGTTTTTTTCTCTTTTGGCTCCTCAACTTTTTTTTCTTCATCGGGAAACAATACGGGGTTCTTTAACCCTGTATTATCATTATCAAAAGAGTTATTAATATCATCTATCTTTATTGTGTCGGATTTTCCAACCACGGGGGTTGGATTTTCCAACCGGGGGGTAGTTGGATTTTCCAACCGGGGGGTAGTTGGATTTTCCAACCACTCCAAAGCAACCCAATAATTAGACGTATATTCACAATAACGCACCTTATTTTTTTCGTACTCAAACTTATTGATATATTGTTTATCAACTAATTGTTTGAGTAACTTAATAACCGTGCTTTTATCTAATCCCGTCCATTCGATAAGATACCGCAATGAACCCTTAAAACGGCTTTCGCCGTCTTGACTAAAACCATGTATCAAAGCAAAAACCAATAATTCGTTACCTTTCAATTTAAGTTTCGTAATCATTGGGGCTAATATGGTTATAAAATTGCTATCCCTTATTGTCATTTTCAACAAATTTAATGTTATTACCGTCTTTTCGTTCGTGTGCATTACACGGCAACCGTTTACATGAACCGGGGAATTTATGAAAATAACAACTTTCACAACCTTGCCAACCCGTCCTTTTAATGGCTTTTATCTCTGTATGATTAACAATAATTATATCGTTAATCTCTATTTCAAATTTTCGTCCCATTATTTGCCGCCCTCCAATTCTTTAACGGGTTCCCACGCCTTGCGTACTTTCAAAACATTGTCGGCACTCTCATTGGGAACCAACGACACGACGGGAAAACGGGAACGGTCGCCCGGCTTTTGGGTCGTGGCAAATTGTACATTCAAATCAAAGATAATGCCTTTGCAAAATCCACGTTCCAATAACATACCGTCGAACGTTTCCCGGATTTGCGGAATTGTGGACGCCGTACCCTTTGTTGCGAATTGCCAAACCCCGGCAACCCCACGAACCAAAGGGACAATAAAGTTTAGCGTTAATGTAACCTCCCAACCGTCGCAATCGGGTTGGCGGCTCTTTTTATTCGGGTAACGCTTGGTTATCGACTGCATTAAGTTTGGGTATTTCTCCGTTGTCAACGTTTCGTATTTCTTTCCGTCCCATACTTGGAAAGTGTCGCCATCGCCCGCCGCAATCAATCGCCCGTCGTCGTCCCGGTATTCGTAACGCTCGTTACATACTTTTGCCGGGTCGTCATCCGGGAAAACAATTTGTATTGTTTGCGGCTTTTCGCCGTATGCTTGCGTAAATAACCCGGCATACTTTCCCGTTGGTATGAAGTAATCAACGCTTTGCGGGTATCCGTTGGCGTTTTTCATTCCGATTTTTATTTGTCCGACACGGGGCAAAATCAAACGGGATTTTTCCGCCTCCGGTCGTCTTATTCGTCCTTTCATGCTCTTTATATTTCGGGGTCGTCGTTCAACAATCTTTTCTTATTCTCGTTTTTGGGCTTTTTTGGCGCATTTGCGGGCTTTTGTTCCTTTTCCGGTGCAACAGTCCGTTTTGCCGCCTTTCGTCCCGTGGCGGGCTTCTTTTCCGCCTCCTTTGCCGTTTTCCCGGTGCGTTTCACAATCTTTGTTTTCTTAATCTCCGGTTCCGGCGTTGGTTCCGGGCTTTGTTCCGGTGCGTTTTCTATCTCATACGCTTTCATTCTCAATTCAAACGCCTGCAATTCCTTTCCCTGCAATTTTTCTGCTTCTGAAAATACGTTTATATCCTCCCACGTTTGCGCCTCTGAAAAACTTTGATACGCCCCGGTAACTTTTACATAACCGTCAGAACATTTGTAAATATTGGTTGCTATGCTGTACCATCTGTGTTGGTCTAAATTCAACCCCTTTTCAACCAATTCAACGCCGTTTACCTTTGCAATATCTGTTACTTCCCACAAAGAATATGGGGCAACATCATTTATTGTAACCTCAAATTCTGAACACGTCATTTGCTTTTTTTGCTCCGGTTCCGGCGTTTGTTCCGGGGCAACCGCATCCGCTTTGACGGTATCGGCGGCGTCCGTGGTTTCGTCCGGGGTTGCCTCTTTGGGGGCTTTCGTTTTAATCAATTCCGCCAAAGACAACGATATTACATTTTGTGACAAATCCGGGGCGTCGTCCAATACAACCATACCATTAACCGCCGTAAACGTGTTGTCCCGCTTTTCGTCCTCAATGGCGGCAATCTCCAACAGATAGGGGATTTTCCGTATATTGGGGCTTTCGGTTTGCTCTTTCAGATTGTACGACGGTTTTTTGCGCCAATCTTTCGGGCTGAAATTGAAAATACGGGTAACGGGGAATTGCTCAAAATTGACGTTCCACATATCCCGGTACATCCCTAATTGTATCTCGCTTTCCTCGTAAAATCCTTTGCGTCCGCTCTTAAAATCGACGATTGCGTTAATACGTTCGTCGCCGCCTATCTTTGCCAACATGGTACACGGGCAATCAATCATTCCGGCATACTTGTAATATGGATGCACTAAAGCAATTTCAACCGCCAACGGGCGCACGTCGTAATCTAATACGAATTGAGCAAACGCCAATACGTCCTTTTTCAAATCGTCGGCATAATATATAAAATCGTCCGGCAATCGGTAAACCTCAATATATTCTTTTAGTTTGCCTTTTAACCCGTCCAAATCATAAGCCCGGTTAATTAATAATTCCTCAAATGCGGCGTGCATAAACGTACCATACGCCGCCCGTTCGCCTTTGTATCGTTCCGCTTCCTCAATGCCTTTGTTGGCAATCCATTGTATTAAGTGCGGGGCTTTGGGTAACGTTTGGGACAATATCGTTGTAACCGACGGGAAAAACTCCGGGTTCCCGTTGTCGTCATATCGGTAATAATAGCGGTGTCCCTTACTATTCAATTGCCAAACCTTATACGGGGGTTCAATCAACGTTTTTTCATCAAAAAACATTGCCGTCATTTCCTCAACCGTCATGCCCGGCAATATCTCAAATATTCCGGTTGGTTGTTCAACCTCGACCGCTTCAAACGGTGGGATTATTTGTTGTTGTTCCTCGGTAATTTCCGGGAATTGGTCGGCGGGAACGGCTCCCAAACTTTCAACCGTCTTTTGTACCGGGTTTTCCGGTTTCTTTTTGTTCGCTCTCATTTTATACTCTTTTTTAATTCTGAAAATCCACATAACACCATTGCGGCACACAGACCTGCAAACATCAATTGCCACGGGTTCCAAAATGCGCCAATCAGACAAACAACGCCCAACGTCCCAAACGTCGCAATAATCGCTTTCGCTTGGAACCTATCGGAAAACATAACGTCCGCCATGCGTTCAAACCATTGTAACCCGTTATTCTTCATAACCAAACAAATAATTAGGGGTACAATTACACATTTCGCAAATGATAACGACCCATTCCGGGCGTATCTGTTTAGTCGTTCCGTTACATAAGTTAGTCATATTAACTTGTTGTGCGCTTTCGGTGCGTCCCTCCCATAACCGGGCGGCAACCTCTTTTTTATAAACTTTAATTCCGGCGGTTTGCGCCCGTGCGATTGCCTCGTTTACTCTTAATTTCGTCATTTCTGCCATTTCTTTAGTCTTTTATTGTTAATAACTCGGTTCGTTGCTCTCTTTGTGTCCGCAATGCGTACACGTCATTTCCTCCCAAATTGCGGTATATTCCGGCGGGGTCAAATATCCGTCGCCTCCGGTCTGTTTATATTCCCCGTCGGTAACTTCCATTTCGCCGCCGCATTCCGGGCAATCGTCGTTACCCATTAAATCCAAATCCGGGACAATGAAATATACCCGTTTCAGATACACGCCCAACGCCTCGGAAATAGCCGCATAACAATTGGCGGTTTGTTCCTCGGTTACGTCCTCGTTTATTGCATCGAAAACGGAAACGCCCCAATTTTCCGGGGTGTCCTCAATAACTTTGT